>Ga0114970_10000750_pt1 | contig 24348 bp, 28 predicted proteins | sample M_140205_XF_Meta_FD_87030 | JGI IMG/M metagenome (GOLD analysis project Ga0114970, IMG submission 87030) | Freshwater microbial communities from Lake Montjoie, Canada to study carbon cycling - M_140205_XF_MetaG | ecosystem: Environmental > Aquatic > Freshwater > Lake | place: Lake Montjoie...
GGCTCGTCTCCCTGTTACCCATCGTTTTATTTCCGATATTATTCAGAAGTTTTTTAATGTTTCAATTGTTACTTCCGGTGATCGTGATAGCGGGCGTAAAATCTGGTATATTGGAAAAAATGAAGATGTGGAATTTGCTAAATTCCTAAGCACTTATTTGGAAAATACCTTTTTCCGTCTCTGGTATGCTTACTATGCTCGCAATCCACATGCAAAGAATGCACGCGAAAGCTATTTCCTTGGATTGTGGCAAGGTCTGAGTGCAAAGCTAAAAGAAACCAAACAGAATATTGAACAGGCAATTAGCGAAACAGCTAAAAATAGTTATTCCTTGATGTTGGTTGATAATAAAAAGGAATTAGAAAATGCTCTTACGGTTTTCTTCCCTAAGTTGCGCCATACTAAAGGCAAGGATATCAATGTTAAATCGAATGCGGCCCTTGCTGATGGCATAGCCAAAGGCAAGGAAATCAATGTTCACGGGGGACTGATGGCAGGTAAACCCGTTACAGGTTTTATCAGCTAAGAGTTTGACAAGGTGCCGTTCATGAACTATAATCTCTCATGAACGAACACCCTTACGTTACAAAAATCCTCTCTCTTTGTGCTGATATTCGTCTCACCAATAATGGTTACTTGTTTGCTCCTACGGCAGAAAAAATCGAATTAGCAAAAGAAAATCCAAAGATTTTCAAATACACTTATTCTTCGCTTAGCTTCTTCCCTCATAAAATTGAATTGACAGATAACAGTTTATAATCTATACTCTCCCATGCCCTCTGCTACCTCTATCAATCCCGCGTATTCTTCCTTTAGTCCTGAACTACAATCTGAACTTATTGAAGTGTTACAATGTATCTATGTTGATGCACAAATGGCACTGTCAGGAGATTGGAATGCAGGTGATGACGGTTTTAATTCTCAAATGCAATTGATTGAACAAGTCTTTACAAAATGCAATATTCAACCTAAAGAATATATCCGTGAAAAAGAAGAGGAATAATATCTATGGAACAAACTATTTCAAATAATAAAAAAGCGCCTGTAAAAGCGGTATTCAATACGGGGAAAACTACCCGCAAAGGAATTCCTATTTGGCAAGCTATCATTCGTGATAACGCGAAAGATACTAACTATACTGGCAGTGAATCGGAAATGAAATCTTTACGAGTTTGACAAACTCCATTTTATAAGGTATTATTATTTCATCACCTATGGACAAACTTCTCACCGTTATCTCTACCCGCACCCTGAAAGAAATCCTTGGCAATGCAATCGTTTATTCTGATTATATTGCAGGAAATCATGATTGCCAAATTGTCCGAAAAGGTGCCAAAGAATTTTCGGAATCTTGTGAAAAGACCTTGCAGGAACTCAAATAATAGTGTATAATTCATTATGAACGAAACACCCGCCCCCGTCCGCCTTTCTTCCGAAATCAAAAAGTTCTTCAAAGAAGAATTTGACTTGATAGTTTCTTGCACCAAGGGATTGTCAAAGAATCCTTTCTATCGTGTGTGGACGGGACACCGTGGAGACGATACCCCCAAATTCCCCTTGACTGTTCGCATCGGTATGCTGCGAGCTATCTATGGCGAAAAAGATTTCATTCAAAATGGAAGTGCCGGAAATATTGAGCCGCATTCTATGGCATTTAAGAAATCGGAATGGCAAACTTTTAAAACAATGAATATTTCCTTTCAAAATGAATAATACCAAAGTAATAAACCTCTTGACAGATAACCTTTTATAAGGTATAATCATTCTCTATGAAACCAGACCTATTCAATGCCCTGATTAATGAATGCAATGCCGCCCGTGAAATATCCTTAGCAGAAGGATTAGAGGCATTCAATGCAACCGAAAGAATGATTGAAGGAATGGCAAGCGTTTTTTCCCGTTTTGACAAATCTTTTAATCACGAAGAATTTATCCGAAAGACAGGAATAAATCACGGATTTACTTTTTGACAAACTCATAAAATAGAGTATTATTCTTTCCCATGAATCAAATCATCTGCTCTCAATTCCGCTCAAAAGGTACCTATACTATTATTAACAACCCTTCCCCCCGTGTTCATGCCATGATGTCCGCGTTTTCTATCTATGGAAAACCAGAAGAATTACTAAATAAGAATTTTTCCTATCATCACCGTGATATTGGACTAACCCATGAAATGGAAGAATTATTTTCCCGCCTTGACAATATAGAATAACTAGTGTATCATTTCCCATGAAAGACCCTCTCTTCTCTTACCTTTTTATTCGTTATTTTTCCCTTGAATCCACATGGGAAACCTTGCAATCTTTACAAGAATTACAAGAAGTCGGCGTACCTATCAATCCTGATACAGGTGAAAAATGCACTGAATGTGATCAACATTACCTTTATGCTATTTCATCTAATCTGGAATATGTCCCCGTAATGGATAAATCTGTAATGAATGAAATAGCAATAAGTACTATTGCTGATGCTAATAATGATTTATGAAAGATATTTTTCCATTTGATTACCAAGGGGGCGGATACTTTAGACGAAAAGGTGTACCCGTTGGTAGTCCGCCCCCCATCTTGCATGGTAATGAAGCATCGTCTAAGGAATATCGAGACAGTTGGAAATAGTTATTTTTCCACTTAGTTATTTTTCCAGAATAACCTAGTTAATTCTAGCTTGTATAAACACCTAGTTTGTATAAAATTATAAATTCAGCCCCGCCGACAATTTTTTTCAACTCAATTATTTTTCCCCATATCCATCAAATTTCTCAATTATGTTTTATTTCATTACTTTTTTTAATGTTTCTTTTCTCTTGCTTTTCTGGATGGACTATGCTGGGATTATGGCTGCTCTTTTATCTTTGTGATTAGAGTTTGACATTATTTCTCCAAGGTGTAATATACCCCCTGAACAACCCCTTATCAAACTATTATGAAACGCCCCGCCTTTACTGAAGCTCAAGAAGAAGCACTTGGAAATGCCATAATCAATCTCTTAGGATTGAAATTTACCAAGGAACACCCTGATCGTGTGAATACTTCGGGCGGGACTAAAACCGCACTTGGACTAGGGCGAACCGTGATTTTTGAAATGGAAAAGATTGAAGAAAAGAGTTTGACAACCCCTTGAAATGGAGTATAGTATCCCATGACCTACAACCAAGCAAATGCCCTAATCTGTCTTATGGTGATTCCTTGCATTTACCAAATTTATCAAATTTACAAAATGGCAACTCCCTGAAAAGAGTATTTGACAACCTCCTAAAAAGGGGTTATAGTAGGGGACTGGCTACCTAGACGCTCCTACTAAAAAGAAAAAGAAAGAAGTTGACAAAGGGCAAGAATGTGGTAACTTGTCCTAAGCAGTGAGAACGGAGAATCTCATAGAGCTATAATTCTAAGGGAACTTAATCAAAATAATAAAAGAAGTTCAGGTTCCCTTAGAATTTACCGGCTGGGAGTGCTTGCTAGCCGTCCTTCGGTGGTGTATGGGTATAATACACTATGGCTGGCCGTTGTCAACAAAAACCTTTTCTATTTCATCTAGGGAAAAACGAATGATTTACCTACGTGTCTCAATAAGACCTCTTATTGAGAATCATGTGAGTTGGCCAAATCAGTTGTTGACTTAACTTATAAAAGGGGTATAATGATGCCCCATGAAGAAATCACTTGCTGAACTGATCGCTGAACTCCAGAAAATTCCTAATCCTGAAAAGGTTGGAGTTGCCTTTCTCACCGATGATCAATATGAATTGATTGATAAGGCGTACGATGCTTCCGAAATCAGTACGTTCAATGTGCTCTATGACGGGGACATTGTGCAAGCTAAAGCACAAGGATTTGAATCCGTTGTTACTTTCTAAATCAGTTGTTGACAAATACCAAATAATACACTAAACTAGCCGTCCTATGAAAACTGAACTCTGCCAAATCCTGTATCAGACTTACGAAGAATATGTATTGACGGCATTCTCTGTTGAGGAATTTGCCGAATTGAAAGGGATTTCTGTGGACATGATGAAAGCAATCATTTGTGAATTTGCCAGTGAATAAGATTTGACAAATACCAAATAATACACTAAACTAGCCGTCCTATGAAAAACCTATTCGCCAAATCCCGCACTATCAAAGAACCGAAACCCTCTAAGTGGAATTTCAAGCGCAAGCGTGAACGCAATCTGCCAAGTGATTACGGCGGCAAGATTACCCGCGCTGCTGGTGGCTTGTATCGTTTCGGCCCCTTCACTGATACGCTTGAAACCCTCAAAGCCTATGCCCGCACTCTCAAGCTGGAATGCCTGAAAATGGGTGCCGTTAGCATCAAACTTTAACAATTCAAAATTTCCTTTCCAAACGATTCTGGTAAAAAGAGCACTTGCAATCGTTTGGAAAGGTGGTAAGGTAAGAACGTTAAGTTAAGGTAACAAATAACAAAATCAGTCGAGAATCAAAATCTATGAAAACTGGCATCATTGAACGAATCAGCACGGCAACCAATAAGACAGAGCTTGATGCTCTGGTGACGGAAATGAAAGGGTACAAGCATATTGCCCCTGCAACCTTGCGGCGTGGCTATCGCAAAGCAAATGCCATCCTGCGGACGTTCTAAAACTTTCGGTGTTAGGTGTTGGGTAACGTGGGGGAAGCGCAAAGGGGAAAAGTAGTACCCTTTGCGCTTCTTTGCGTTTACCGTTTGACAAATAAACAAAATAACGTAATATAGCGTACCAAGCGACGGCATCAAAGGCACTCGTAGATGGTTAATTCTAAGGGAACCTACTCAGGCTTTCTCATATTTGCGACTCAAAAACAAAATCGTTTAATTGATAAAAAGAGCTTGTGCATTCTTCCCTGTATGGTATAATTCCGTTGTCAGCAACTCCGCTGGCACTCACCAAAAACAACGTTAGAATCCTACTCCTATGTCACACGAAATCATCGCCCCTTATGATCGCACTCTCTCCACCGTCGGCAGTGAATGGCACGGCCTTGCAGAGCAAGTCGAAAAAATCACCCCTGAACTCCTGAAAGAGCGCGGCATCTTCTTCCCCATTAAACAGGGAACCGTGCTCAACTCTCTCACTGATGGCGTGAGCTTCCCTGAAGCACTCGCTGCCGTTACTGCCGCAATCAATGCGGGCGATAATGAAGGCGCAAAACTCGCTCTTGATGCCTTGGGCCTTGCTCAAATCAGCACGCACAAAAACATCATTGCCGACTTGCGCGGCCTGCGTCCTGATCTGGAAACGGAAGAGCATGCTATGGGACTCGTCCCCTTGCACGTTACGAAAAAATCCTATGAAGTGATTTCCAATGAGCGCGTTTATCAGGTTATCTCTGAAGCATTCAAAGATTGCCCCATCACTAGCGCAGGAACGCTTCAAGCTTTGCAAGTGTTTTTCATGTCTCTTGATATCGGTGACAATACTCGCAAGGGGCCGCGCGGCGAAACGTTCATGCAAAATCTGAACGCTCTCACCAGTCACAACGGCACGCTTGGAACGCGCTTCTATGATTCCTGCGTCCGCATCGTTTGCATGAACACTGTCCGCGCTTCTCTCTCATCCCGTGGCTTGCTGGATTTCGTGGTGTATCACACTAAGGGCGCTGATGCCGCTCTGTCTAAGGTTAGCAATGACCTTTCCGCCGTGATGAATGCCCGCAATGAATACTTCAACGGCTTGGAAACCCTCGACACTGTCTCCTGTGATGTGGCAACGGCTCGTAACCTGTTCCTCGCTTATACGGCACGCATGGCGGAAGAAAAGGGCGCGGATGTTTCCAAGTTTGAAATTTCAACGCAAGTTTACAACCGCGCTGAAGAGATTGGTACGATGTTCGTTCGTGGCAAGGGCAACCGTGGCGCAAATCTCTATGATGCCTATAATGCACTCACTGAATGCTTCACGCATGGAGTTGGCGCGGGTAAGACAGCCACCGCAGAGGATAAATTCACCGCTGGATTATTCGGAACCGCTGCCGATATCAAAGAGGGCTATCTATCCTTCCTGCTTCAACCTGAAGACGTCCGGACGGCTCTCAATGAGCAAGGTGCCCGCTTGCTTGCCACCTATGCACAACGCAAAGCATAAGCAATTGAGAGGCTAGTCAAATGACCTACGAGGGGGGACACAATCAAATGTCCCCCCTCTCCATTTAGTGCTTGCATTCTTTTTCAAATAGCGTATTATTTTTTCATGAACGCCGCCCCCCTTACCATTGCCGATCTAGTGAGTCACCTTCTTACCCTGCCACAATCTGCCCCCATTGTGAAGTTTGACGGCATGGGAGCTAATGAGCCTATCGCATCTTTCCCCGCTCTTAATGATGAAGGCGCGTTTGACATCATGCACGCTGAAACGTTCTATGGTAGTTATAACCCTACTCGCATCGTGTGCATGAACACTAAGCTGGTTTAATGGTTGACAGCTTGCCCCTGCTATGCTATACTGTCGTACACTCCGCACCCCTCCTATGATCTACCTCGTCTCTTTCCCCGTTGCTCTTACGCTTTCTTTTCCGATTATGATTAAATTTCTCTCATTTGTGATTAATTAGGTGTAATTACCATAAAGTCGTAGAAAATTGGGTATTTCCCCAAAACGGGGGCCACCCCCCTACCCCCGCAAATGCAAATTGATTTTTAATATTATGTATATTACAGTACGTGTCTAATTGATTTTTAATATTACAGTAGTGTCTGATTGATTTATTACAAAATCACATAAATCTCTACATGATAAAAATTTATTTTTTTTTATTATGAAATTTTGATATTTTCTCACACACATAGGGACTTTTTTTATTTTTTATAATTAGTGTGGAAAAAATTTCGGGTACTATATGAATCGGGGGGATATATTATATTATTAATATAAATAAAAAGATATGGGTTTTTCTAAATTTTTCAACGAGCATTTTATTAAGAAGCCGATAGATTACGATACATGGCATCGTCAATTAATGGATAAGGGATGGGAGCTAAAGGGGGAAGGATCATTTGGGGTGGTATATGTTCATCCTTCTAAGGATTACATTTATAAAATATTTCGGGATGATCCGGGGTATGATTTCTTTTTAAAGTTTGCCTTAAAGAATCAAAAGGACAAGAGTGTGGTTAGGTTAAAGCGGATTGTTTTAACTGGTGCAAGTGAAGAATCGTACTTATCAGCAAAGTCTATTCCGAATGTTATCGTATTGGAGAAGCTTACCCCGTTGCGGGATAAAATCTCAAACTACGATTTGGTGTTTAATGCATCGTTCATAATAATGAAAAGTTTAGATCAAGTGTACAAAGATGGGATGACATATGAGCAAGCAATTGCGGCTCTCTTGGATTATGCAAAGAAACAATATGCATCGGCATATAAGAATATAACTAATCGGAAGGATTATGCATTAAAGGTTTGGCGGCGGATGATTAATTTGCTTCGTTCTCCTATGATGTATAAGTTACCTATTTTCCGTACTATGTATAATTTGTTTATATTTAGAAAAGAAAATGGGAGCGAGCGTTATTGGGATTTACACGATGGGAATTTGATGTATCGGGAATCTACCGGGGATATTGTGTTAACTGATCCGTTTGTTTAATTAACTATTCTTATAAATATTGTATATATATATATATATGAGATTTAAAGATTTTTTTCAAGAAATGTTCGTGCCTAATAAATTATTATTGGAGGTGGATTGGTCTATGTGGCAAGATGTTAACAAAACTTGCATGAGTGCAGAACAGGTTGCAGAGATGTTGAATACTGAATTAAAAAGAGGTGAACATAATAGAACTGCAAAATCAAAAGATAATAAAAGTCCTAATAAAAATGATCCAAGATTCACCGCAAATACATTAGAAAGAAGTCGGGGAGAAAATGGATTCATTGACGTAGAAAAATTTATTAAGGAAATTAATAAATTGCCTGCTACTATTTTTGATGTGGGGGAGAAATCTTCCCACACTATTACAGCGAATATTGTTACAGTGAATACTGGTATTCCTGCATTTCGTGCAATATTATGGGACGAGGAGCAAAAGGAATTTTTTGTAATCAACACTTGTCCGGCGGCATCAAAGTGCGTATCTTATTGTTATGCAATGCAAGGATATTACATAATCAATGACGGGAAAAATCTCAAGTTGGTTAATCGGTTACAGTTATTATTAAATGATCCTGTAGCATATGAGAAGCAAGCATATAGAGAATTGGAATCATATGCATGGCATGCAAAGCGCGACGGAAAAACTTTACAAATACGATGGAATGATGCAGGAGATTTCTTTAGTGACGTTTACATGGGAATTGCAGTAAAGTTACATAAAAAGTTAATTGCAGAAGGATATAATGTTAAAACCTATGCATATAGTAAACTTCATAAAATGATTGAAATTGGAAAGTCTTTTGGATTTTCCATGAATTTTTCTACATCTGCAAGAAAAGCAGACGTTAATGCAATTGATTTTGCCACAACAAAGATTTCTGATATTATTCCAAAAGAAGTTTTCAAAGAGTTTTTCATCTCTAGTGGTAAAGGTTACAAGAAAGATAAAACAGGCAAAACATTATTCAGGAATTCGTCTGATAAAGATGCATTCAAAGCCAAGGTTGTTGCATATTATAATAACCAATTACCTATTAAATTGGAAGAGCATCACAAACAAATGGAAGGAAAAATTAGTTTAAAATCATTAATATTCACGGATGAATTACCTTTAGAAGAAGGAGACACATTTAAATATAATGTAATCGTTTTACCGGGGGGAGATAGTGATATTTCTGCCCAACGTACAGACGTACATTATACATTACTGTGCATGCATTAATTTAGTTAATATTAACTATTCTAATCTATTCCATAAAAGAACCTTATATAATTCAGGGTCTTTTTGTTTAATAGTATTCAAATTTAATAATTCCCAATTACCATCATTTATTAAAACTATAAATGTTTTAAGTTTAGTTATTTCATTTGGGCCTAGAACCGTTTCGGCTCTTTCATATCCTGTTTTATCATTCATTCTATAGGATGGATAATCTCCGGTACCTTGATGGGTATCATAGTCGATACCTTTTCCGGTTTGTTGGCGATGTTTAATGGCATCACGTTTTTCATTTTCTGCGCCAAAATCCTCATACCATTTTACTGCATTAGGGTATTTAGGATATGCAATGGATAAATATCCCGCATAATAATTTCCATAAACTTGATGGAGAATAGTTTGAAATGATCGTCCACGGGTTCCTCCGGTATCGGTTGCTTTAGAAAAGGTAATAGCATTTTTTGGTTGTTTTGCCCAATAGACGGTATCACCGGGAGATTTGGTATCGGTATCTTTTTGAAAAGGGTTTATTGTTTTATGTCCTCTGAATAAAACCGGGGTGGATTCCGTCCCCAACTTCTCAGATAATTCATTTAAGTTTTTTGTATAAAAACCATACTTCCTAAATAAATCTTGTAGGCGAGTTTTTACAGAAGGTAGATCATGTAATTCCGAAGTATCTTGGGGTTGTTGTAACTCCTTGCCTCTACCTAGATTATATGTTTTTCCGGTATGGTCCTGTAATTGATAGGCATATCGAGGTTTACCCACAAATTGAGATTCAATTAAAAGATTATATAATTCAATAAATTTCATAGTGTTAATCTCCTGATCTTTTATAGAAGGATGGGGCTTTACCTAAGCCTTTGATTGGAACATCGGTATCTCTCAAGGCTTGATCTTTATTAAGCATTCCTAATTTTGCTTGGGCAAGTTTTTGACGATCTTCAAAGCGTTGTTGTTTAAGTTTCAGTGCTTCAGGAGAATGGTCTTTATGTCCCGTCATAAATTCTTCATGGGTATAGCACATAGGGGAATCGGCTTTACTTGAGTCATAGTAGCTACTATCCATTTCGTATATATATTCTTCGGGATTTTGTCCCATGAATTTGAGAAGGTCCATGGTTGGTTTCACCAGATTATCTTGCCATCCAGTCCAATAGCTTATAATTTTGTTATGTGTCCACACACGCACTTCATATGCTCCTCTATCATATTGTTTTTGTGCAATGTCATCTAGAGCAATATCACTCTTAATATCATTGATATCATCAGAAGGTTTTAACTCATGATCTTTTATACGACGTAAAGTACCCCGAAGATTTCCGTGTCCGGCTTTTTGTGGCGAAGAATCTTTTCTAAATACAAAGCTACCGGGAGTTCCATCTGTAAGCATTAATACGGTATAACTCTCTTCATTATTATGATAATGGATAGTTGTCTCTGGATCATTTCTATCTTTTATGTGGTCGGGGCTTTCGGTAAACATGTTTACGTTTTCTTTGATATCACCGTTTTGCTTTAATGTTTTAATTTTAGCCATTAAAGTGTCAAATGATTCTTTACCGAATACCTTTACCCATTCTTCTCTTGACAGACCCTTGGGTGTTCCCATAGGGGCTTCTTCTGTTACCCATTCACCGTTTACAAAATATGCCAATTTAGTCTTATCAATATTTGCAGCCTCTATTAAATCATTCGTTTTACCGACATAGATAGTCCATAACCATTTAGCATAGTCATTGAATTCTATACCGGGAACCGCACTAGGTTTTGTTAAGGGACGAATTGCACGAGAAATTGCAAAGTTTTTAGTTAATGTACTTGATGATCCTTCTGTGGTCGTCTTTGTTTCTTCTTTCTCTTTATCCTCGCCCACATATTCTTTTATCTTCTCCTTTAATTCTGTCAAGGCGGCTTGACCGAACGTATTTGCCCAATCAATTCCTAACATACCCACATATTCCACATAGTCCTCTTCAGGCGTCTCATCAGTCCAGTCACCATTAACGAAATAAAATAATTTATCAATAGGTATCTTTGCTTTTTTAACTAAATCAGTTTCTATGCCTAAGTAGATAACCTTTAGATTTTTTGTCAAGCCATTGGCTGCAATATTTTTCATATGCATTGAAGAGCCAATGAAGGGACGCTGCGCACGACGAATGGCAAATGCTATCAATTCATCTTGTTCAGAAGGACTGAGAGTTTTTAGTTGGGGAGCAACAGTAGCAACGGGTGTTATTTGTTCCGGTTCAACAACAACGGCTGTTTTACCTAATTGAGTGAATGCATAATCTCCGAAGATTGAGCGCCATACGGAACTAGTAATTGCATATAAGGTATTGTGCCATCCAACAATATGATCCTCATGATGTTTGATCCATGTAGAGTTCGTTGTATCATATAGAAATAATTTTTCTTCGGGAATCTTTGCCTTCTCGATTAATGGCCCCATGCCTACAGATACTAATAATCGTGATTGAATATGTGCATCCGTGGCAAGAAATGCTATATTGGTTCCTTTCAATTTACCAGTATTGATTAACGGTACATTTGCAATAGTCAGTGCTTGTTTCACAATATTATCGTCTACTTTTGGTTCTAGTGTTTCTGTTAAACCACTTAGATCAGGATCGGGTAATTTATTAGGTGCGGGGGTACTGTCGTTCTCTGTCAATACTTTAAAGAAGTCTTTAAAGCGGAATGATTCTCCATTGAGATAACGCTGTTGTACTCCCATAGCAGGTTTTGGTTTTACTCCCATTTGAATAAGGGCTTCTTTCTTTTCCTCAGGAGGAAGCCCATGAACCACTTTTTGCCAATCACTAGTATTAGTAGACTTTTTATTAACTAAATCTTTTCTTTCGGGTTTATTTGTTAATGAAGCTAAACTGACGGGATCGGTGTTATCTAATTCCCATTGATATTCATTAGGATTACCTCCTATTAATTTAATCATTTCGATTATTTTTGGTAAGTTATTTTTTACATATACAGACTTGTTCCAAAACGAAATATAATTATGTTCTGTCCAAATTCTACCTTGTATACATTCGGGTAGTTTTCGTAACATGAATTCTCTGTCGGTATCCGGTCCTGCATATGATAAAAGTTTAACAGATGGAGTACCATAAGAGGTTAACAGGGATTTCCGGTGTTTGTTACCATGAGTAAATGCGTCATCAATATATTCAAATAAACCGGAATGAAATACGTTATTACTATTGGTAAGACATATAAAATCTTGATGAACAATAAAGGTTCGGGCATCGGGCATTCGCCATCCTAAACTTTCTTCTTCTATTCCATCAACAGGTTCTGCTAAAGGAAACCATGTCACTGAATGATCTGGAGATTCCTTAAAGAAGTCCTTGAAACTTTCCCCCATTGCATATCTTGCTTCTACACCTTTTGCGGCTTTCGGCTTTACACCCATTTGAATAAGGGCTTCTTTCTTTTCCTCAGGAGGAAGCCCATGAACTATATGGGAAGTATCTGCGGCTTTAATAGGTGTTTGAGTTGGAGCAAGTTTGAAGAATTGCGAATATTTCAAAAAGGTATCTTCATTATCCCTACCATTATAAAAATTATATTTCATCTTTGTAGGGTCTTTACCGTATAATTTAACTACTCGTTCGACAGTCTTTTTGTCCTCAGAAGAGAATGAATCTGCGGAATTCCAAAAAGATACAATATCATGTTGCATAGATATTCTACCTAAGAACCCATCATCAACTGCATCTAAGAATGTGCCGCGTCTAATATCGGCTACTCTTTTATTTTTTAGAAAATTTATAACATTTTCGGGGGCGACTCCTATTTGTCTATAATATGGTTCAGACCTTTTGAGGTCATCTTCGGTGCTTATTGAGTGAACCATGTCACTGTATTCAAGTTTAAAAATATTTTTCTTTGCTAGACATAGTAATTCCCAATGTGTTGCAACCTGATTATCATAAAAATACATGATGAAATTCCCACAAAACCCAAAGGTAAGTGCGCTTTTATCGCCCATATATAAATCATCAGGGTCTTCGGTTAATAAAAAAAAGTCTTTGAATCTCATACGTTAATTATTTATGCTGAACCATGAAACGGTAATTATGAAATTTCTTATTCTTTCCGTAAACTCGTCGCATTTCATTTGAATTGTGAATATATCTGTTTACTTTAGTGGATATTTCATAGATACTGAAAACGAAAGTATCTTTATATTGTTCATATAGTTTGATCCAAAACCCCAATCCCGCAGGAGTCATTGTGGTGTCTGATAGAATATAAGAATATTTCTTCAGAAGATATTCCATATAAATTGCCCGTACAAGACCTTTATATTTAGGATTTTGTTGAATCAAGTTCTCTTCGATACCGGAACGTTTAGGATAAAACCCTACTTCCGCAGCAACTTCCTGATCATTATGAATAAAATATAAATCAGTATCACCGTTGTTCACTTCCCAAACATCATACTCGATATTATTCAATTTAACCTTTTCAACAAATCGTCCCATCTTTTTTATATGAGGAATCGTTTCCTCCATTTTCAAATCAATGTCAACCCGTTGAGGCATCTCTAGTAGTAATTTATAGAGAAAATCAAATTTCATAAATTATGGAGTAACAGTAGGAAGTCCTTGTGTGATTGCATTCGAGAGAGCTTGAAGGATAGGAACAAGATTTTCCACCGAAGCAATTTTATTAGTTACCGCAGTATTATAGTATGTCTTATAAAGAACAACTAATGCATTTGCTACATTTAATGCTTCAGGGGTTTGGAGTTCTTTAATCTTTGAAGATTTGATGGTTGCTGCTAATGTATCAGGTGAAAGGTCTTGACCAAGGGCAAAAGTATTAATTACTGTCACCAAATCCTTAAGATATGGGATTGCTTTTGGTTGTTTCTGAACGCCAATACTAACAGTAGGAGGAACAGTGACACTTATAATGACGGGTGCATTGGTTAAAATTGCTTGTGCTGTCGGAGTTTTACATCCAGTGAGAACTAAGCAAGAACCAAGTAATAAAGAGATAATTAAGTTTTTCATATAATAGTATTTACTCTTCTTGCATAGCCATCATCAACCCATCAATTTCTTTGAATATCTTGGTTTGTATTTTTTTGATGTTTCTTTTTACATTAAGCAAATTACTTATTATGGTGTACATGTCGTTCGGATCATCCATTGTAAATGATAATTCAACGTTTAGTACACCCTTTTCCCATGAACATGTTTGATTCTTTCTATTCATAACATTATTCAATGTAGGTTCATAAAACATATAAAACAACAAACGTTTCTGGCTGTTGATTTGGTCGATAACCGTATCTAGATTTTCGCTGAATTTGTTGGTATTGTTCCATGCCCGTTGGAAAGGCACTTCAAATGTAGTATTAATTCTTACAAAAATATAAGGATGAGCGTCTCTATTTACAGGTTGTGCATGAACTTTGAAACGGGGGCGAAGTCTGGATTGGTAAGAATTTAAAATATTGTTAACTTCGTCTTGCCACGAAACAACATGATTAGTCTTGTGTCGTATCTCTTTATACTCGTTTTTTCCAAAGAAATTATTTAACAAATATTCAAGTGATTCGTCTGAATAATCTCCACCCACAAGAACTATATTATTTTGTGCATAGTTATATTCAGGAGGATTTTTGAAAATTGGTTGATGTTGTCGGACATAATCTAAAATATTTTCATAGATGTCAGGAGTGATGTATCCATATTTTTGTTCAGAGTTTAAAGTAGTGGGAACCGCAAAATCTTTTCCCGTTTCAATATCAACAAATCTACGTAAACGGATACGCCCTATAGGGGTGATACTGCCCGTATTTCTATCAGAATCATGAAATACATCTTTGTCATTTAAGTTATTTCTAACTCTTTTCCCGTCAGAACCTTTTATTAAATACACAATTCCTCCGTCATTTTGGGCATCAGCAATTGCACACTTGACATAAGTTCCGTCTTCGGAAGAGTACTTTCCTCCCCCTAGTCTGTGACAGGACCAGATACCTTTATGATCTGCCATGCGCAAAACATCAATAGGATGGCGCGAAAATAATAAATAATAAAACATATTATTTTGGTCAATTGTCTGTTTCAATGCTCTTAAATGATTTATAGGTTGTACTTTTTCTTTCTTAATATTATCAAGAATAACACGGATGGAATGGTTAACGCCGTTACCTAATGTGTTCAATGAATCATTAAATCCGCCACGGACAAATTCTACTCGAATATGAATTATATCGTCTATTAATTTCTTTATAGTTTGTGCATCCAATGGTTCATTTAATTTATAATTTTCTCTAGTATATGCATTGGCTTTAAGCGTCATGATCATACTTTTATCATGGGTATATAATTCGTATGTATCTGCGGTGTTGTCATTTTCGAAATGAGGATGATATGATGTTAGAAATTCTATTATGCGATCTAATGGATTATCCTTATATGCATGAATTTTATATCTTATAAAATTTTGAATAAGTTTATCTTTTATACCACTGACATCTATACGATTATATGCGTCCATCAATTCAATCATCTTTTCTTTAAGGGCCGTGTTGATATTTTTACCATGTAATTGTCTATTAGGAAAATCGAAATCGGATAATGCCCATCCTAAATTTTCTGATGCTTTTTGAAATTTTGGATTAAATACCTTGACTAAGAAACGTTCCCCATGTCCGTTAAACAGGTCATTAAATGGGCGATCAGATACCTTATCCACCGCATCTTGGATTTTATCAACAAAACTTTGCTGAGCTTCTAGAAATAATTTAAAGGAATCTGTCATATATTTTTCTGTATCAATTTTATGAACGATGGGGGAATATCCACCCGTGATATAATTTCCAACATTTGTGGATCGGTGACAAGAGGAAAATTATCCGGTAGGGTAACGGATAATAAATGTAACATATCACCTTCTGCAAAATTTTCCCGTAACCAGTTATTCACAGCTTCTTTCACATGTGTTAATGATTTAAATAATAAAACTCTAGGTTGTTCATTTGTCTGTTCGGTGTTATTACCTTGTTGGGCCAATATCCCCTGTTTCAAAATATAAGAAAGATCAGAATCTTTACATACATGATAGAAGGTTTTAGCGGTGGCTTGTTCCTGTAAAAGAAAAAAATCTTTGAATCTCATATAGCTTTATTTATAATTCCTCTTTTTGTAAGTACTCATATATATCTTTCCACCCTTTTTCGCTTACATAATATTTAATATTAGGATTGGTTCCCATCATACCGTTGGAATACATTTTGGTGGCAGGTTTATAAGCATATAAATCTTTATGAGAGAACATCGGACATAGGTTTACAAGTTTAGCATGTACCGAGCCTTGGGGTGAATCGCTTTTTGCCCCATTTCCTACACAATATAAAGTTACTGGTCCGTATATGGTTTCTGCATCTTTGATGATTTCCGTCATGTCATCCGCAATATCATAGAACATATCAAACTTTTTCTGTTTTTCATCGGCTTGTTGGTTTTTTATTATCTCCTTAACCTTTGGTACATTTTTCAAAGTTTCGGAAGGTCCGAACACTGATTCCCATTTAGATAGGAGCATATAATAATCCACTGATTCTGATGATCCATATTGCCCTGCTTCGAAATATGGATTTTTACCGGGATGGTATGCATGGATATCATAATATCCTACTTTGTCTCCCTTGACGGATTGTAAAATAGTATATATGTTTGGGTCGCCTCCCTTACCTAACCATACCATAGTAGCATTATGTGTAGGATCAATTTTGGTAGTTTCTGGCGATGCCCTATTCTTCATTGCCTCAAATAATTGAGGAGTTTGATCCTTGTAAAATATATCTGGTGGGGGTTCGTTGAAAATCGCTTCCCATGTATGTGATGTAACATAGTACATAGTTTTACTAACATTTCCCTTGGTATGTTTTTCCCAATAGTCCGAAGATTTATAATATAGTTCATTAGATTTGATTCCTAATATATCACTTATATTAGGGCTTTCTTTTCCAAATCCGACAGGCACCATAAAATGGATGCCGTTCTTTTTCTGAATCTGGTACTCAGGTGTATTTGCAATTTGGCGTATATCAAGACGTTGTTTATCCAATTTTTCTTTATATATGTTTAGTTCATCGACTATCCCTTCGGGTAAAGGTCCGAAAATATGTTCCCAACTTTCTCTAGTTATATATAATTTATATTCTTCATACTCTACATGGCTAGACACTGATCGAGTACTGCCGTCTGCTGTATAAGTCGGGGTATCCAATATCAAGTCATAAAACACTACATTAGATGATCTACCTACATACATTAGATTTTTAGAACATAATAATGTATTGTCAATGTTATCAATGCCTCGATTACGCAATTCATCCATAGATGAATTTTTGTCGAAAATATACTTAGATATTAGTGTATAGAAATATGTGGCATCCCCAAGTTTATCATTTTCTCGTAAAATTTTTGCTGCTCCTAAAAATAATTCCTTCTTATCATTTACTATCCATCCTTGGAAATCTATATGTTTTAAATATAGTGTCCAATCTGCATCGCTCATATCTATAAATGGCTGTAAAGAACCTAACCGTGCTAAAACAAACTTTATTGCATCATGAACTTTGCTTATATGTTCAGGGCGAGCATATGCTTCTAAACTATTCAAAACATTATATAGATTGTCTCCATCAATTAACAATTTTTTATCTAATTCTGTAGAATTCATTACTGTTCTGATAAAGGCAGTATTTGCTTGTATGCTCAGTTCCTTTTTAATTCTCTGATATAATTCTTCATGGGATAATGGAATCGCTGTTATCTCATTGGAATGTATTGCATGCATAATAATGTCACGCTGTTTTATAAGAGAGATTTTATCCCATATAATATGATTAATTTCATCCATACCACCCCTTAATGCATATAATATATTAGAAGGACTATATCTATTAAAGAATGTATCCGTGCTTAATTTTTTAATTACATCTATTGCATGTGGGTCAGTATTTAAAATATTTGCAAGTAGATCATTTTTTGTTTCATTGTAAATTGCACTATAGGAATTGAATATGCTGGTATATAGTAATTCAGTCCGTTGATTAGGAGATATACTATCCAATAAATTTTTAGAATTCATGAATGTATCTGCATATGATGAGAGTATAGACTGATAATAGGAAGTGTTGTTTGAAAGCTTTTTTAGAATTGCCTGTAGAGTTGACTTGGGCCATGTTTCAAATATAGACGGTTGTTTATCTACGCTAGGGTCACAATTAAATAACTGTTGAAGATTACTATAAAAATCCGAAGTAACTTCATCATCGTCTCCTATTATTGCCCGTTCAATATCTTTCCATACTAATTCGGGGACTTTATGTGTTTTAATATATTCAGCAATAATTTGGGCAGGGACTGATTTTGTATTAAAATTACGTGCCAGATTAACTACCATGTAATGGTTAGGGGTTTGTGAATCAGACATGGTATCTATCAGGTTCATCAACTTTAATGCGGATTCAACTTTGTCGGTGTAAGAGTTGTCGCCTCTCCCGAAAATATAACTAAGTTTATAAAAAAAACTTTTACTAAATGTGTTCTGTTTAAAATTTAAACAAAGGTTTAATAATACTATTGCATATTTTTGTAAACCATCAATAGCCTCCTGTGAGGTTGATTCGTCTATTTCAAATGAGTCAATACGTGATTGTAGATATTTTATAAAATTTTCTGGTACTGGGGGATTTGTGCCTATACCATATCTAACTATATTTTTAAGTACAATAGTAGTCAGAGTGTCTATAGAGAGTGATGCAAATTGATATTCGGGAATTCTGTGTAACATCTTATACATTACGATGTTATTAATCATCATAGATATAAAACCGGATTTCTTTTTAAGCATAGAATCTATAGCTTTAGCAGGGTATTTGTCATTCTTAAGCGCATCTCTAATATTTTGTTCAAGTTTATTGACGGAATGTTCACCGACTTCACTCCAGTTTTTGTTTTCAATTTTTTCAAGAACCTTGAGAAATTTTTTACCAAATACTACGCCTTGAGTTGGTTCGTTACTATGGATTGAACCTGATTCCGTATCATCAATAAAAATCGGGCATCCTATCTTTATCATTAGATTGGACCAATATGCGCAGTGTGTACATTGTGATAGAAATTTTATCGAAGTGGAACTACCTGTTGATCTTTTATGTGTCTCCGTCATGGATATTTGTCTGACCACAGACCATAATGTTTTAAATGGAGTCTTTTTATACGTATAATCCAGTTGATCCACAATCTTTTCAATATCTTCTAATGTATATGGAGTAACTTCAGTAATAGCTTTAAATTTATCCTCTAAATTTTCTTTTGAGAAATCGCTTGATCTGACCGCCTTATAACCATCGGCAGGTTCATATACATAGACAGTTGGGCGTTCTGAGGCAAATCGAAAAGATTTATGTTTAAAATTAGATTCCCACATGGGGGCAAGCACGTACCCATATATCCCTGTGGGGGTATCATATTGATTTTTTGGATTAATCCCTACCCCCGGATCAACGGTAGCTTTAATTTTTCCCGCGTTGTCATAATGAACAACATTATCTCGAAAAGATACCATCACATCTTTTCTATCTTTATACTGTTCTAAAACTTCCACTACTGAATGGCGTGGAGTATCGCCTCGGCGGGCTTCTGAGAAGATGTTAAAAAAGGAACTGAAATTCATATTTTTTATTTAGATTACATTTTAGGGAATAGATGCTTCATACTGTAAAGTTTTTTCCAATAACTGTTAGTTCCTACAAAATATTTCACCACTTTACCAATACCCGGTAGTACCATTATTAATCCACCATCAGAAGTATATCCTTCAAATTGTCCATCACTTATAGTTTGTTTTTCTAACATTTTCTTAAGAATAGCTCTCTCAATCATATTCGGGGCTTTAAATCCTCTTTTAATTAAAATATTTTTAATATCAAGTGAGACCATTCCCCATAGAGGAACATTTGATTCGGATAATTCGAGCAATGCACGATATTTGGATTTCATGCTTCCTGCTGTGGCTACCAATTGAACAAATCCACTCTGTTGAGGACGAACAGCCACATACCCTGACTCGTCTCCATAGAAATGCCAGTTTTGGGCTTTCTGAGTAAATTTATCTTTGGGCCATGCTTTTCCTGTAGAAGCCATATACTCTTTGTAGAAAATATCATATGCCTTATCCAAATCAAGATTAAGGATTCTCTCTTCTTTTAATAATTTTCGGCTCTCGGTGAGGTTCTTTCTTTGAAGAATTGGCACTAACCGTTCCATTCCGAAATGTAATTTTTCTGGAAAATCTTTAAGCGAGAACCATCTAACACTGCTCGTCTCTTTATCTAAGCGCGGTTTAAATTCATCAGGAACAATCCCGATAAAATTGTGGAAAGTGAATGCTCCTTTGCGATATATATCTAAAGTGTATAAAGAAACTTCTCCTGTATACCCTATTTCTTCATGTAATTCTCGGATGGCTGCTTGATTGGCAGTTTCTTTCCCGTCTATAGCACCACCAAACAAACCCCATGTGTTAGGTTGATCCACATAAGGAGAACGTAATCCTAACAAGAAACGTTGTGTTTTTTTACAAAATATTAAAACACCTGCTCCGCGTTTACCCCAAAAATTGGTAGGTTCGGTTGATTCGAGTATAAGTTTGGCTAATCTATCGAAAGTCATCTAATTATTTATGTATCTATTAGTTTTTCCGTTAGAACATAATTTAATACTTCTTCGATTACTCCCCCATCAGAATACCAGTCAGAGTATGAAGATAGCGCAGGAGACAAACTATTTCTATAATCATTATAATTAATAATTCCTTCAACCGGATTATTCTGTGGAGTTTGGTTCCATTCAAAGAAACAGAAATTTTCAATTCCTTTGTCCAATATTGGGGTAGCGGTTAAGGTTGATAATTTGAAAGTATCTTCGGTTTGGCGTTTGACATTTAAAAAGTTAAACACATCAGACCCTCGTTCCCTATAGAGTACTGTCTGCCCATCACTGATATTATCTGTTAAGGCTAATTGTTTTCCAAGATTACTTTTCTTATCAAACCCACATAAAGTACATACATTTTTATTACATGAATTTTGACAATTAACAAAATTGGTATTACATTTACAACGAGTTCCTATTAGCTTCTGTAGTGGAATAGAAAAGAAGTTCATTAAACGTCTCAACTCTTCGGGGAAATCTAGGTTGAAATTGTCCATGCTTACATCAAATTGCTGAGAGAGGTTATATAAGGAATCAATAGTACATACATCAACATCTGAATGATCTGGTGTAAAGTTTTGAATCTTGTCATATATTAAACCTAATGAATCGCCTTCTCCTGCCACCGCAGATAGATACGAATTAAACGTAGGAAATTGTTCTATGTCAACATGTGAATATCTTTTAATTAGATTATAAATATTGTCATCTTCGCCTTTTCTATAGAACTGATGGAAGTTATCAAATTTATAAATATTGAATGGATCGGATATACCTGTTAGATGATATATCTTACCATCTACATTGAACACGCCGGATGCAGAAACAGTTAATTGGTAAGGATATTTACGAGTTTTAATGGTATGGGTTTCGTACGGATTCTCCCCACATGCAATTTCTGGTGATATGATTTGGTCCGCAGGCAAAGCCGATGTAGGAAGAATAAAATTCTGAATAGCATATGGATATATTTTACTAAGGAATGTTTCATATTTAGCATCCGGTATACCATTACATTCAGTATAATACTTAACTCCTGTTAAGTATCCAGACACATAATGTAATAATGTTGAACAACTTATATCAGAATTAGCAATAGTTGTCATAAACGGTGTTTTATAATCTGTCCATTGCAGAGGCGGAAGCGGATTAATTCCATCACTGGTTATTTTAATCATATTGGGAGCAATAGCTGATACCGTATGTTGTATTGCCGCATATGCGCGTGAATTTATGAGTATGTTTTTCTCGTTTTGTTTAAGAGTGAAGAATAGCCACGGCTTCCCCGGCATATCATCTTTATAAGAAATTGCAGATGATGCACTATAACCCAATAAAATGTTGGCACTAATAACAGGTGAGCACGTAACCGATATCTCTGATATCTTATTATCGTTTGCATCATAAAACCCCCAATTAGGTTTCAAATGTCCCCAAAACGAATCGTTATCCACGACAGGAGATGCCTTACTTCCGCTGGCATAAAGGAATACTGTAGCCGTGGGTTCTGTTGATGATATATTTAATGTTAATGTCTGTGGACAACTAGTAAATGCAGACAGTACATCATATGACACATTAATGGTATTCCGATATAACACATTAGGAAATGCAGATACTTGAAATGCAGATACTCTGTTACAATTAGTGACGAAGATATCATATATATTTGCCGCAGTATAGTAATGTTGATTAGTGTTGAGATTATCAATTACTCCGTCTCCCCAATTGACAATATATGATCCAGATAACCCCGAATATGATAGGGTGAATATGGTGTCTAGGGTATAACCTGAAAGTGGAGAGATATTAATCACTCATTTATTTATTAGAAAATATATGGGGATTTCGGTCTTTAAATTCTTTAATTTTCTGTGTAGCTGTTGCACTCATTAATATATCATGGGTGTGGATGTGTAAGAATTGTAAATATTCCTGCTTTAAGTCCATACTTCTTTGAAATGCATCACGAAGTCTTTGGGTGTACGTCTTACGCGGGAACATGTCTTGGTTTAGATGTAACTTGTACAGTTTAGTACATGATGCGCGTACTTTCCTATGTAAAGTATTGATCTTTTGTAATAGTTCAGTATCTCCATTTGAAGATTCTGTTATTAATGAATAAAGTTGCTCAAATTTCATAATTTTATAGCTTTCAGTACATCGTTGAAATCGAGATACATGCGTTTAATGTCAGGATAGTGTAGAATTGTATCCATATTACTATTCACAAAATTTTTATATTCCTTAGCAGATTGAGTAAGTATCTCGCTCAATTTGGCGTTTTCTTCTGGACGAACTTCTTGATAATTACCAAGATTTATCTGTTTGTGTAAATTTATAATCTTAGACTGTAACTTCTTAATATCATTCGATAGTGTAATTTCTCTATCGGAGAAAGCCTCATTTAATATCCTAACATAATCATTGAAAAACATATAGTTATTTATAAAAGAATATAAAATCCCCTGTATTTGTAAGCGATGTCTGAATTACCAGTTGTTTATTGTTTAAATTAGGAAGATTTACTATAATAGCCACAATATAAGCGCCTTTATCATAATCAGGAACGACTAGAATTTTCTCTACTGTAACACGGGGTTCAAACAGTGCAATACCTTTATCTATGGTATTACCCAATGCGGTTGCTCCCATATCGGATACGGTTTGTCCAATAAAATTTGACAAATCAATATTAAAAGAGGGGGTCAAATATCTTTTCTGTGTTAGAATATTTCTTATGGAGTTAAGAATAGCTGATTCGTCTGTATCACTTATAAGATCATTTCCTAACACTGTATCAGCATTTCTCGTATTGTCAGATACGCGGTTCAGTTGAAAATCTAATTTAAGATCACGGAAAGTTGTTGAACTATTATTCTTTTTTCCTGAAAGATTACTAATGGTTATCATTTAATTATTTATATTATATGATAAATAATGGATATGTCCAAATTTTTAGAACTTTATGAAAGTGTATTAGAGTCAGTTGCACTCGGAACTATTCGCCCACAATCCGTAGTGGTTATTGATCCAGAGATGATCAAACACAAAGATATTGCCAATGATATTATTCAAAGAAAAGGTGTGAGTTACCTTGCACAGTTACAGAAACTTGCAAATGATAAAGCATTGTTATATGTGTCCGCATTAAAAACAGTTCGTCCAGTTAGTAATGTTCATGCTGCTCTTCCAACCAGCAATGATTTCCAAGAAGCTGATGTTATCAATTATTCACCGGGGCTAAGCAGCACATGGCATGCACCCATGACCTTGCCGATATCTGTATTAAAGAGCGTAGTTGAACCAGAGAATATTATGCAAATACCTGTCCCCGGTAAAGAAACCCCTCAAGGACAATCCACAGGTGATAATTCGTACAATAACGGAACACAGCACCCTAATGTAGTAGGACAGAAGGAAAAAAGAAAAGGTAAGTAATCTAATTATAATGTAAATAATTAGATGAATGATAATTTTCCAGTTTCAAAGGACGCTTACTTAGCTTTCGATGGACTTTCTATTAGAGATAAAATACGTGAACGTCTAACCCAAACCGGAGTATTCTCCGATCAAAGTTTTGAAGGAAGCAACATATCTGCCATCAATGATGTAATATCAATGGTATTTTCGTTGTTACTATATAATTTAAATAAAACAAGTTCCAATGGAACCTTTTCGGAGACTACATTATATAAATCCATAAACGGCATCGTGAAGGCATTAAATTATAGTCCAATTGGCGCACAGA
>Ga0114970_10000754_pt1 | contig 24267 bp, 30 predicted proteins | sample M_140205_XF_Meta_FD_87030 | JGI IMG/M metagenome (GOLD analysis project Ga0114970, IMG submission 87030) | Freshwater microbial communities from Lake Montjoie, Canada to study carbon cycling - M_140205_XF_MetaG | ecosystem: Environmental > Aquatic > Freshwater > Lake | place: Lake Montjoie...
CAACTAACAATCATGATAATAATAAAGAAACAACAAAAACAAAAAAAAAAAAAAAAACGCAGAGAAAAAAAAAAAAAAAAAAAAAGAAAAGAAAAAAAAAAAAAAAAAAAAAAAAAAAAGAGAGGGGGGGGGGGGAAAAATATTATAGCAACACCCGCAACTTCAAACAATATGCAGGTATTAAAAAAAATAACAGGTCTTGTTGAAGGAAATAATTTTTATAAACTAGTAATAAAATATGATGAGGAGAATAAGGCTCCTCCTAAGAATATTTATGAATATATAGGTGAATATGTTGGAAAAGATGATGGTAAAGTATATAATAGTGATAAAAATATATGGGACACGTTTAAACCAAAATCAAATAGTTATTTATTTAAAGACGAGAAGAAGGAGAATGAGAAGGATAAATGGATAAAATTAAAAATATTTGCTAACGAAATAGAAAATGGATATACTGTTTATTATTTTCTTCCAAAGGGTGAAGAGTATGCAGAGAATGCAGAGGATGCAGAGTATGATGATAATGATGATTTTTTATTAAAATAAACACTCACCTTAATATATAATGTCTAGTAGTAGAAGAAAAATAAGAAGAAGACATAATACGCGTAAGTATAACCACAAACATAATGCATCTTGCAAACATAATAAGTTTAGAGCAACATCTTTAGCAAATATTAATGGGAAATGCTATAAAAATGGTAAAAAATTTCCTTGTTCTCATTTTGTTAAAGAAGAGAGAAAAGTTGCTAGTAGTATGTGGGATATGTTTAAGATGTAAACTGTAGATATATTTAAATTTTAACTGGATGCTTTATTTGAACTTTACATGGTTATTTATTGTTTCTTAGATTTCTTATATTTTCGTTTACTACCACCAAAGGGCCACCATTTATTACGAGAAGGAGAAGAAGAAGAAGAAGGAGAAGGTTTATCGTGTATATTCAGTTCCTTGTTAAATTCTACTAGTATTGGTTCTGTTTTATCAGTATTAGATTCTGATGTATTAGTATTAGATTCTGTTTTATCAGTATCAGTATTAGATTCTGTTATAGGGTTTGAATATGCTATAGGGTTAAATTTAAATTTATCAACATATAAATTTAATTTCTCCAAAAACTTAGGATTTTTATTTAAATTATTACAATCTTCAATTTGTGGTGTTTGTTTACATTCATCGTGAATTCTATCAAGAATATATTTACAATCATTTCTTTTATCAAATCTAGCAGGAGCGCAAGTATTTAATTGTTCTAATAAAGTATTTAAATTTCTTCGTGTTCTTCCTCCTTTATATTTTCTCCTTGTTTTGTTTTTATTCTTCTTACTACGTTTAGTATTCTTTGTACTTCGTTTAGTCCCATTCTTTGTCCCATTCTTTGTCCTTCGTTTAGTCATATATTAGTTAAATAATATAAATTAAAAACACTTATATTATTATTATGTCAGGAGGTAAAGGTATATCTAAAGAAATCATTAGTAGTTTTGAACATCGCAATGATTTTATTAAACTTTTAGAAGTAAATCCAGGTTTAGTAGTAGTTAAACTTGGCGCTGCTTGGTGTGGACCTTGTAAAAAAATTGCACCTATTGTTGAAGCATTCTTCGCTTCGTCTCCAAAAAATGTTGTTTGTGCTGATATTGATGTAGATGAATCTGTTGATTTATACGCTTTTTTGAAAGCCAAAAAGATGGTGAATGGTATTCCTGTTATGTTATGCTATAAGAAGGGGAATGTATCGTTTGCACCGGATGATGCAGTGACTGGTGCAGATCCTTCGGCTTTAGATGCATTTTTTAAGAGATGTGGTCATCATTTAGTAGCAGCAGAAAAGATGGTGGAGAAGATGGTTTAATGTCTTCTTTTCTTGGTTCTTTTTTTGGGTTTTCTTTTTTTGGTTCTTTTTTTGGATTTGTTGCCTCCTCGTCCCATTAATCGTGAAAACCATCCTTTTTTAGGTGCTGGAGTATTAACTACTACTGGTACTGCTAACTCATTTTTGTTACTGAAATATTCTGGTTCATTTATAGAATCCTGTCGTAACCCACCATCATCCGTTTTGGATTCTTCATCCTTAGTTAAAAGTATGCTTGAAGGTAAATCAAATATGGTTGGTAATATTTTATCTACCTCAGTTGGTAATATTTTTTTAATATTTGATAATATAATATCATCAAATATGTTATGAGTTTGTTCTTTATGCTTTATTGTATTAAATATTTTGTATATATATTTTTCATTTATATTTAGATTTAGTAAATTATAAGTTGATATACTAGTTATTATTCCAATAATAACATCTTTATTGGTATCTATATTATCGTCTTGTAATGTACAATTACTATCATGTTGTTTTGTTATAGTATTATCAACTATATTAATAATAGTTGTTGATTTTATTGGTCTACAATTAAAAAATATTTCTTTTAATATTTTTGTTAAATAACCACAATTATTATCAGGAGCTTTAAATGTTATATATAAACATAAAAGTATATCATATAAGTTAACTTTTAAATTTATTATTATATTAATATAATCTTTTAAATTCAACAAAAATAAATTTTTACCTTTTACTTGAATATCAGAAGTTGTATTATTTAACTCATTTGTTTGTATTATGATTATTTTTTGTTTTATTGCATCTGCATAATTTGCTGAATTCATAAAAAGATATTTTATAAATTCATCTTCAGTTAAATCTGGTATTTTTTTACGAATTCCGCTACTTCTTAAATAATCTTGTGCAATTAGTATCATAATTTGGTTAAATAATATATTTGTTATATTGTCATATATATCATAATAATCTGTAATATTTATGTTACTTAATATATTTTTATTTAGTTCATAATTATTTACTTCTATATCTTTTAAACCAACCTTAATCATGCTTTCAACAGTAGTTAATCTATCAAATGTAAATTCAGTATTGTTTAAATTTGGGTTTACTTTAAAATTTTTAAAATATATTTCAGGAAAAATATTTTGTAAAATATTTTTATAATAATAAGCATCTACAACTTCACAAAAATCTTTATTTTTATCTGTTTCAGTACAATATCTATCTCTATATTTATTAATATCAACAACAGTTTTTAATCGTAAATTGGTTTTAATTTCTTCTGCTTTTTGTTTATTTTCATTTTGAAAAATATCTTTTAAAATTTTATTACATTTTTTATAATTAAAAGTTGAATTATGAAAATCATTTAAAGCAGTATAACAATCATTTTTTTTAAATTCTGTTGAAGTAAGTGGTTTCCATGATGACATAACAGGTATATATGATAAACCAAATGCACCACCCTTTTGTGTCTTTCTATTTATCTTATTTTTTTTACTTCTTTTACTTATTCGTCTTACATATTTCTTACTCTTTGTCATTAATATAAAACAATATTAAAAACAAAACAATATACTAATTATAATGAGTATAGATCAGTATAATTCTAAACTAAATACCTATATTACTTCAATGACCCAAAGACAATATTTATTTGAAATCACGAAATGTTGTGAATATAGTGAATTTATTCCAACATATAAAACAGCTACTTTGGCAGATCTTTATAAAACAGTTCTAAATCAATTCTGTCATACTGGAGAAAGTCCTGTTGAACTATTTACTAAACAAAATAATATTGTTGATCGACTTGTTATTCCAAATGATCCGGCAATTTTGTTACGCGATTTTATTAATACAAATCATCTCTTTTTTGTTCCTATATATCCTTTACCGGCGACAGTTGTATATCGTGTTTATTTTGATGATGGGCATATACATACGCATAACACATAAAGTAGTTAGTTTACACTTTCGAAATTTTCTTATTTTTTAATGATTTATCTCTTTCATTATACAATAATTTATTAATATCTTTTGAAATGTGATCTATTACATTATTCGAGTACCCTTCAGTAATATAATTTGAAAATCGTTCAGCTGATTTCTCTTGCATTTTATCAGCCTCTTTAAACTCGTGGAATTTCTCTTCCAGTTCATCAAAATTGCAGCCATACATTTGTTCAATAACATCTTTCTTATCTTTAAGCTCCCATTTTTTTCCATTAAAAACTAAAATATTTGGACTATTAATGTTCGTATTGCAAACATTACTATTCTCTGGCATTGCATCACTGAAATACTTTAAAGAAATATAGGCAGGAACGCTCTTAAACCCTTGGTTCAGTATTTTTAATAGTTGTGCATCTGTAATATGGGATACATTTTCTTTTCCATACATATTTACAGTGTAGTTATTTTGAACATTGGTAGTATTATTGTGACTGTTGTTGGTGCTATTGTTGGTACTGTTGTTAATATTTGGGTTAGCATTTACAATCATTTCTAGTTTTTTATTTGTCTCATCTATTTGCATCTTAGCAAGTTTCAGTTCTTCTTCCAATTTGGTGATTTTAGATTCATCGGTAATCGGTTTTAAAAAACATTTGCTAAATTTTTCGTGTTTTATACGATTTGTTTTGCTACTAAACATTTTAAAACAACCGCAACATTGCAGTTTATTTATTTCTGGATCCATTAATGGAACAATTGGAACAATTTCTTCAATAATCTGGATTTTTGGATCAACTTTTAAGCATGGTTTCTTGCGTTTTAAGTGTTGATCATAATTACTTTTATGATTAAAACATTTCAAGCAGTTAGAACATTCGTGTTTAACCATTATTTTATTATATATATATTATAATTTCTTTCTAAATACTATTCGGTTGAAAATATGTTAATCGGGTTGAATTCCGGTTGAAAACGGTTGAAAAATAATTTTTGATTAATTTCATACATATTATTTTATATCAGGTATGGTGTAAAATAAACAGACTATTTTATAAAACTAAGCAGTGAATAATTTATATATATTTTTATTAATTCTACAAAATAAATTAAGTAATCTAATTAGCATAACAATTATTTTTTTTGTTCCAAACTGATCAAAATGGATCAAAAAATGACCGGTTATGGAACAGTTATGGAACAAAAATTATATTTTATTTTTATCATCTTATTATAAAAATATAATATTCTTATTTATTACATATTATGTATTTATTAAATAAAAATATAATTATATAGAAAACTAACCGGTTAGAAACGGTTAAAATATCACTACATATTAATAAATATAAAATTATTAGCATAATGAGTAAGCATACTATTAGATTAAAAAAGAGGTTGAAAAACAGTGGATCGGTTGAAAAACGGGAGGGAGGAGAGTGAATACTTTTGGAAAAGTATTTTTAAAAAAATAAATTAAAGTTTTAAAAATATATTTTTCAGTTTTCATAAAAAAGTCTTGGAAATCTTAAAAACTTAAAATATTTACAAAAAAGGAGATCATGTTATAAATGATCAATTATTATCACATCATTTATAGTAATACGATTGAAAAATGATCCAAAATGGAACAGAATGGACCAGCTAATGGATCAATAATGGACTTTTTAACCGGTATTATATTTATGCTCTCAATTTATTTTACATTTATTAAATATTCTATGATATATGTATTTGTTTTATTATACTAAAAATATACATGATATATAAAGGTTGAAAACGGTTGAATATATAATAATATATAATAATATATAATATTATTAGCATAACGAGTAAGCATAATATTATATTTTAAAATCGGTGAAAATATAGCGGATCGGTTGAAAAAACGGGAGGGAGGAGAGTGAATACTTTTCCAAAAGTATTTTTAAAAAAATAAATTAAAGTTTTAAAATATATATTTTCAGTTTTCATAAAAAAGTCTTGGAAATCCAAAAATATCAAAATCGTTAATTATAAAAATTAACACATAAATCAATTATATTTGTAAAAAATACAATATCATTTTCTATAGGTAATACAAACCTATCTCTGTTAGCTTTTTCTTTATATTCTTTTAATTTATTTAATACCATTACTTCAATTATATTCATATCTTCTTCACTTTTACATTCTTTATAATAAACTACTTCATGTTCAGCAGTTTTATTATATCCACTTAAACGACATTTTAAATCCTTGGCTTTTCCAATTATATAAATTCTTTTATTTTTATGGTCCTCCGTAGTTAGCATATAAATTACATTTTTTTCTGGATAATCCTTTCTCTGCTGTTTTTTAATATATGCATCTTCCAATAATTTTATTTTTTGATCCTTTAACTCAAGTTCCTTTTGCATTTTTTCTATTAATTCAGTTAATTCATGTAAAGGTATTTCAGGATTTACCTCTTTGCTATTAATAATACTTTTAAGTTCACCTATTGTATTTGTTTTATCAACAATTAAATTTATAAGTTGATTATTAATAGGATAAATTACTTTTGATTCTGCATTATGTTTTAATTGATTTTCCATAAAATTTGTAAATTTATTATCAATTATTTTATTTTGCTGGGTTAATACTTGAATGACTTGACTTTCTGTATATTGCTGTTTTTCTTTAAATGCACATTGACCATTTTTTTCATGTCGTACACGGTTTGTTTTAGTACTAAATTGTTGCAAACACCCATAACATTGTAGAGGATTGTCTTGTAATTTTAGTTTAAAAACACAATTGCTTTCTTTTTCATGGCGATCTTTACAATATTTACTACTAAATGTTTTGTTACAAGACATACAATGCAGTAAATTAGTAATTTCTGGTTGTGGTATTGTTATTTGAAAACTATTAATTTCTACACAAGAATTTTTGCGATTTAAATGCTGAGAATAATTTCCCTTTAAATTAAACATTTTTTTACACTTATTGCATTGATACATTTTTGTCATTTATTATATAATATTATAATAAATTCTATTTAAATTATTTTCAAGAAAAATCATTGTAAATATTTGCTAAATTAATCCATATCTATTGAAAAAAACGCCAAAAATCCCCCAAAAAACCTCTATTACAAAAAACTCGCCAAAATATATTGTTTTTATAGAGAAGAAATGGAAGCTCTAGATTTAGATATAAACAACTATGAATTGGAAGACATACTTTCTCTCTTTAAATTGCCAACAAATTATAATGAGCAGCATTTAAAACAAGCAAAACAAGTAGTATTAAAGATTCATCCGGATAAGTCAGGATTATCAGCAGAATATTTCGTATTTTATTCCAAAGCATATAAAATGTTATATAGTATTTGGGAGTTTAGAAAGAATAGTTATAATGATAAACCAAAAAATACGGAATACAATAAAGATACCGAATTTGATCAAGGAAAAGCAAAAATATTAGACAAGTTTTTAGAAAAGAGAGAAATGAAAGACACAAAAAAATTCAATAATTGGTTTAATGAGCAGTTTGAGAAGCAACATTTAAAAACTGAAAGTGACAGTAAAGGGTATGGAGATTGGTTGAAATCTGAAGATGAAGATAATAGTAGTTTATCATCAGAAGCATTTGCGAAAAAGAAACGCGAATTAAGAGAGAAAACGGGAACAATGGTAGAATATCAAGATATCCATGAATTAAATAGTAGTGGAGGGGTAAATCTTTGTGAATTAGATATGACAGCACCATCCAATTTCACTTCATCCATGTTTAGCAACCTACAATATGAAGATCTACACCGAGCACATACAGAAACAATAATACCAGTAACAGAAGAGCAAGATTTCGATAATAGACATCAGTTTCGCAATTTAGATGAAATAAAGCAACATAGAAATAGTCAAAATATAGTACCTTTATCGGAAATTCAAGCGCAGAAATATTTGCAAAGTAAAACAAATTTATCCGATGAAAAATCAGTAAGAGTAGCATATGATTTACAAAAACAATTAGAACAGACCAAGCAAAATAGCCAAGATTTCTGGAAAAGTTTGCAACTACTAAATAATTAGATAATCTACCTTTATAATATGTGTTGGAATAGCGAAGTTTCTTTAAATACTTTTATATTTAGTATGTTTGTTTTATTATTAATAATGTATAATAATGCATATACAAAATATAAAATACCAGAACTAAACCATTTTTGGATATATGTTTTTTGTATTTCATTTATTTCAATACAACTAATAGAATATTTTATATGGCGAAATTTAAATAATCCATTTTATAATAAAGTATTTTCTATTTGTGCAGCGTTATTAATATTATTTCAACCAATAACAACTATTATGCTTATAAACAATAATGTTTTAAAAAAATATATGTTAATAATATATTTAATATTAACAATACCTTTTGCTATTTATAGATTTTCAGTAAAAAAAATTGTATCATCCGTTACTAAAAAAGGGCATTTATATTGGGATAATTTTTTTTATAAAAATGATTATATTTATTTTGCCGTATGGGCATTCTTTTTCCTATTTAGTTTCTTTTATAATCAATCATATTTTGAATTTTTGTTTGGTTTAATAATGTTAATTATTAGCATTTATAATTTTATTAGTGATGGTTCTATGGGGACAATGTGGTGTTGGGTAGTAAATTCAATTATGATTTATTATGCAGCATATTTATTAATATATTTACCTTTTACTCAAAAATAATCTTAAACTTCTCTCTTTAAAATATATTAATAGTATATGTTCAGGATAAATTCAACATATCTATTGTTAGGAATAATTTTAATAATGTTGGCTTTTTTATTTAATAGATATACAGAGAAACAAAAGAAGGAACACAAAATGGATAATCAGTATAGTGCAATACAGAAATATTTATTGAATGAAAATACGACAGTGAAAGATTTAGAAAAAATGGATAAACCAATAATGTGGATTCATATTGTGAATGAATACAATTCACGAATGTGGGAATCATTTGGATCACGAAGTAGTTTTCATTTGAATCAACCATACATGTATTTAACAGTAAAAAGTATTTTGGCAAAATGTGATGAATCATTTCATATTTGTTTAATAGATGACAATTCATTTGCAATGTTATTACCAAATTGGAGAATAAATACATCAATATTGTCAAATCCAATTTTAGATAATATGAGACAATTAGCTTTGGCAAAAATATTGCATACTTATGGAGGGTTTTTAGTCCCACCAAGTTTTCTTTGCCTGAAAAATTTAATTGATTTATATGATAGAGGAACACAAAATGGTAATCGTATGTTTGTTTGTGAAACAGTTGACCGAAATATTACATCAACAACACACGGAATGTATCCAAATACAAATTTTATGGGAGCACCTAAGCATAATCATATGATGGCAGAATTAATAGAGAAAATTCAGCATACTATTTCTAATGATAATACAGCACAAAGTGTATTTTTAGGCGACATGAATCGTTGGGCAGCAGAGCAAGTTGCAAAAAAGAAGATCTATTTAGTGGATGGTAAGTTGATTGGAACAAAGACGATCGAAGATGAACCCATTTTGATTGATGATTTGCTCTCCAATAATTATATTAAATTGTATTCTGGTGCAGACGGTATTTATATCCCAGCAGATGAGATCTTGAACCGCAAAAACTATGAGTGGTTTGCTCGCCTCAGTCCTGCACAAGTGTTGGAATCAAAGATGATCATCAGTAAATATATTTTGGTCGCCAATATACCGGGGGTAAAATCTGGACAGATTGAAAGTTATCAAAATGATAATAAAAAGATTGTTGAAGATAATGTGACCTATTGGCGTGTGCCGCTTCAAGCACCTGTGTGGGGAATGAGACCATTAGGAATTGGAGATGACCGTGTTTTAAAAAATATATCAGGATCTGAATATTTTAATGGATAATAATAAAATTGATTTATATTTATACAACTAGAGTACAAATATAAATAACAAAATGAGTAACGAATTTATTAACTCAAATCCATATCCAACATTTGAAGAAATGGAAATAAAATTAACCCGAAGGTTTGATCTAGATGCCGAATATGGCATCGCCAATCATAATCAATGCAAAACAATATATGAAAACTTAAATGATGACACCATTATTAGCGAAATGGTCCAGCAAATTAAAAGATCAGGTGGGATAACAGCATTAAACGCGAATTTAATTATTTTACAAGGATATAGTCCATTAGCAGAATGCACTGACGAAATAGTATTACAAAGATGGCTAAAAATATATACACAATATAGAGTTAGATAAATAAATAATAAATTAATTAATTATGGATTTGGATTTCCCATTTGATACAAATATTTAATATATAAATAAATTGTTGAAAAAACACTAGGTTTTTCAATATAAGGAATATCATTATTATTACAATAATTGCGAACAATATGTTGAATTTGTCTTAGTGAACTATGAGGAATATTTGGAAATAAATGATGCTCTATTTGAATATCAAGACCAAAACATATAAATCGTGTAAATATATTTTCTGTTTTATAATTCATACTGCTGGATACTTGATTATATAAAAAATCATTTTTCTTTTCTATATTTAGTTGTATACATTCATTTTGTATATGAGATAATTGCGCAATTAATAAAAATAATAATCCTGAAATGCCATACATAATACCTGTATAAAAATACCCAAATTTATAAACAAATATGCCAAATAAAATTATATTCCATCTTTTATTTTGAATAGAATAAAAAGGACCTTTAGCAAATCCACCTAGTATAAACATAATAAATGCATAAATAAATTGGAATCTATGATGAAAATAATGAAAATGATTATTTGAATGTCTAAATATAATTGTTTGATTTTCATAATCATTATCATAAACAGTATTTGTAAAACAATGATGTAAATAATTATGATCATATTTCCAATCATCTGTAGTTATAATTGGACACATAATTAAATTTGAAACAATATTATTTATTTTTTGATTTTTAAAACCAGTATAATGCGATGTTTCATGAAATACCAATGCACCATAACCAATATTCATAAATGCTAATGAAATCATCCACCAATATGATAAATTATTTGCATTCCAAAAACAATAGATCCAAATTCCCAAATATACCGACAACATAAATATATTATAAATGATTTCATTAGTAGACCAATATAATGGGATTTTTTTATAAATGATTTCATCATATACGAGTTTTTTCAGTTCACAATATTTTTCATATGTATAATTTGTATCATACTTTATTTTTATTAAATCGTTTATAGGAATTTCGTATTTTGGTAATAATAATAAAATATGTTGGGGTTGTTTATGATATGCATATATCATAGGAGTAATATTTGTATCTGGTTTTAGATTATTAAACATATATATTCCACCTGGATGAAAATTAACAAATTTGGTTAAATCATAGAGTTTATTATGAATTTTGTACCTATATATTGGTTTATTTTGGAATAAAGTATAAAAAAACTGTAATGCTGTTTTAATAATCGAAAAAATCATTTATAATTTGTATAATATAATAATACTTCTATTTTATTATAAATATAATTAACAGGAACAACTTAAAGAACCAACGACCCAACACTACACATCGAAATAAACATAGTAGTCAATGTTATAAAGCGATTTATCATATTTAATTTGTGATGTAAATTTGATGTCATTAAATTTACAAATTTGTCTCAATACAGTAGTAAAAGTAGTATAGGACATTTTTTTCTCTAAATAAGATTGTTTAGCAATATGATAATAGGGAGAACATTCAATCATAAATTCGGGGATCAAATTATTTAAGATACCTTTTTTGTAAGCGGCGTTGTCAAATAAATAATGTTTGGAGTGCTTTTGAGAAATCTCTTCTAATAATTTCATTAGTTTTTCAGTTGGAACTGGTTGTTTAAATACCTGGGACATCTAACATAGATCTATAATTAAATTATCCACTTTTAGAAAAAGTGGAGCAAAATATCCACTTTTAGAAAAAGTGGAGCAAAATATAGTCCAAATAGTAAATTAATATAGTCCAAATAGTAAATTAATATAGTCCAAATAGTAAATCAATTTAAACCACTACATTTATGTATGCCGACCGCAAGCGGAATTGCTTCTAATAAATTATTTGTGAATAGTGCTAATTCTATTTGATCTTCATGAATATTATAAAAGATCGTGATATATTTGCAAATGAGAGGGAATATTTTATATTTTTCATCTTCAGTTAAAATAGGAGTAACTTTTACAAATAAAAAATAATTATCTAAAATATCCATAACAGAATAACCTTTATCATAAATATTATAAAATAATTTTATAGCATCAACTAAATTACCAGATTTAATAAGTTCAGTATATTCTTTAAAACTATGAAAACTGATATTAGTGCAAACATTAGTTGCTAAATCTAAAGTGATTTGTTTATTTAATAGTTTGAATTTTTCCATATAATTAATAAGGGTTTTCACCGTATTATTACATATATCTAGAATAAATTGTTCAGCAGCAGATTCAATCTCAATATTTTCACTTATTTTTATTTTATTCATAATAGTAGTTAAGTTCACTCTTTTTAAAGGATTGATTTTTATAATAGTAAAACGTGATTGTAAACTTTCAATGACTTTTTGAATATTACTGCAACTAGAAATAAAATGAACATTATGACTATATTTATCAATACAATTGCGAAATACTTGCTGACTTTGTTCATTAATAAAATCAATATCATCTAAAACAATAATTTTCTTTTTTCCTTTAATCATAGAACTAGTTTGACAAAATGTTTTCACATCATTACGATAATAATTAATACCTTGTTCTTTTAAACTATTAATATGCAAAATATTTTCAGAATAATTTAAATGCTTTTTATCAGAACAATAATATTCTTTAATTAGCGCGTTTAACAGCGATGTCTTACCATAACCAATACCACCAATAAAAAGTATATTTAAATTATTCATATCAATTAATGTTTTTAAAATATCCATTATATTATCATTAATTTCAAAATCGGCAAAATAAATGGGCTGAAATTTGTTAATAAACAATTGATCCGTAAACTTATCCGTAAACTTATCCGTAAACTTATCCGTAAACTTATCCGTAAACTTATCCGTAAACTTATCCGTAAACTTATCCGTAAACTTATCCATTATAATTATTCGTTAAATATTATTTAAGTATATCTCAAATAATATTATTATAATGGAAAAGGAAAATTTATATAATATTTTAGAAGTTCCTGAAACAGCGACAGCGGAAGATATTAAAAAAGCATATAGAAAAATGTCGTTGAAATGGCATCCAGATAAGAATCAAAATAGTCAAGAATCAGTTGATAAATTTCAAAAAATAAGTGCGGCTTATGAAATATTAGGCAATCCTGAAAAAAAAGATGAACATGATATGATGCGCAACAATCCTTTTGCTAGAGGGGGTATGATGGGTCATGGAATGGGTCCCGGCCAAGGTATGGGGGGTATGCATGGTATTAATTTAGATGATTTATTTTCTAATTTATTTGCAGGGGCTATGGGTCAAGGTATGGGTCCTAGTATGGGTCAAGGTATGGGTCAAGGTATGGGTCAAGGTATGGGTCCTAGTATGGGTCAAAGTCCTATACAAGGTATGTTTTCACACGGAATGCATCCAGGTATGTTTCCGCAAGGAATGCAAGGCGCGAATGTTCGTATTTTTAGAACAGGTCCAAATGGAATGACTATGGAGATGCCAATGCCTATACAAAAACCCACCCCAATACAAAAGAATTTAACAATTAATATGGAAATGGTATTAACTGGAGGATCTGTTCCTTTAGAAATAGAGAGATGGATTATAGAAAATGGTAATAAAATTATTGAATTACAAACTGTTTATGTATCCGTTCCAAAAGGAATTGATAATAATGAGATAATAGTATTAGAAAATCAAGGTAACGTGCAAAATAATAATTGTAAAGGAGATGTTAAAGTATTTATCAAAATAGAAAATGAAACTGGATTTGAAAGACGTGGGTTAGATTTGATATATGATAAAAAAATTACATTAAAAGAATCACTCTGTGGATTTTCATTTGAATTGAAATATATTAATAATAAAACGTATACTATTAATAATAAAAGTGGCAATATAATTCCACCAGAGTATATGAAAATAATACCAGCAATGGGTCTAACTCGAGATGATCATACAGGTAATTTAATAATTCATTTTATTTTAGAATTCCCTGCATCTTTAAGTGCAGAACAAATAGAGACCTTGGAGAAAATACTCTAATTAAAGTTCTCAGTCCATTCACTATAACAATCATTACAATATATATTTCTAACAACATTATCGGAAACAATATCATAAGAAGCAGGATTAATCCAACGCAAACCAGAACTTAACTTTTCGCATTCATAACAAATAGTAATTTCTCTTGAAATATGAGGGATCCATTTTTCCTTTAGTTTCATAGTTTCAATCCAAAAATACCAGAGTGCTTCATCTCTCTTAGTTAATACAGTATTTTTTTTTATACAACTCTGCATATCATATTATTCGAGATTTCTTTAAGTTACTTTGACTTTGTATATTTGGCACCACCTTATTAGGCGCAAGCTGACTAAAGGTGGTTAAGGTGGTTTTGTTTTATATTTGGCACCACCTTATTAGGCGCAAGCTGACTAAAGGTGGTTAAGGTGGGTCTATAAATTATCAGATATTTCCTCCAACTCTACCCCCGAATCTAATAATCGCATAATATGATCAGGATGACCCAATAGTTTTGCCCCAGATTCCAACAAATCATATTTTATTCTATTCATTTTCTTTCTAATTAAATGAAAAAGCAATTTATGACCATATTTAATTGTAAAATAATTGCTGCGAAAATTATTAATAATATTAATTGTATATAATGTGCGATTTGGATAAATCTCTGGCAAAGTTTCACAACATAAACGTATTATACTATATGGTAAATAAGGTAAACTATGTAATGGATTATGATGACAAACTAATATTTCAAATAAAAATGGCAAATCGGGAAGTGATGTTAGTCGGTTTTTACTGCAAAAAAGTCGCATTAAATAAGGAGGTAATTCTTTAATATACCGAATTCTATTATTATTGCAAAATAGTCCACCTAACCAAAATGGTAAATTATTGATGCAAGTAATACGATTATTAGAACAAAAAATAGATTCTATATTATCTGGCAAATTATCAATACTAGTTAAACGATTATGTGAGCAAAATAGGACACGTAATTGTGTAAACCGACTTAGATCAGGTAAAACGGTCATTTGTAAATTAGTAAAACATAATTTAACTACATTTGTGGGGACATCATCTATTGATAAAAAATGCTTAAATCGTATGATTTCTCCAGGAATATTCATTATTAAAACTATATAAATACATTTATATGATTATTATTAATATGTTATCTAGAATAGTAAATAGAATAGTAAATGTAATAAAACATCCCCAATTTCAAAAAATGACTGATTATTATTCTATGGGCTTACCTTTCGCACTTATGCTGGGAGGGTTTTCTGGAACATTTTTGGGTGTATCTATATTGGATAAATATATCGAATATCATTATTCATATAATAGTTTAATTAAAACTAATATAAGTCCGAGAAAAGGGGTTATGATCATACTAGGTGGTTTTTGCACAGGATTAGTGGGTGGACTTTTTTATCCTATTGTGATACCTTTTAGCTCGGCATATTTTATTAAACAAACTTTGAATCAACTTAAGGAGGATTAAGTAATAAATTAAATTAAATAATATAACAAAATATAACAAATGTGGTTTTGTTATATTTTGAAAAATGAAAATAATAAATCTACTTATAATGGATCAACAAATAATCCTGTGAGACGATTACGACAGCATAATAAAGAATTGGTGGGAGGAAGTCGTGCAACATCACGTTATAATGGAGGATGGTCGTATATTGCTATCCTTTCAGGATTTCCCAACAACATAAATGCTTTGCAAGCGGAATGGGATTTTAAATGCCCTACACGTAAACCAGGTAAAAGACCTAAAGAATACGAAGGTCCAATTGGCCGAATTAAATCATTAAATTTAATATTACCATTAGAGTATTGGACTAAACAATCAACAATATGTAACCGAGATTTCAAAATGAAACTGCTTATTTTAGAAGACATGGTACAATATTTAGATAAATCTCTTATTCCAGACAATATAGAAGTGATAACAACTAGCAAAATAGAAGACGAATTGGAACACTTGAATACGAAACTGGAGATTTACGATTAAATCCACTTTTAGAAAAAGTGGAGCAAAATAGCAATTCCGCTAGTGGCAGTCGGTAAAGTGGAGCAAAATAGCGACCGCCTCTATCGCAATTGCATTTAAAGTATATATCCATAAACTCTCTCTTTTTCGATAGGATAAAGAGTTCCGCACAAATAATCGATCCAATACTCACCATAATTATATTGAATATATTTATGATGTAACATATGATGATTTCCAAATGCAAAATTACCTCGCTCATCGTGTCGCAATAGACCACGAATATTCATATAAACAGCTGCAGCAATTAAAGGCGCAACTTGTAATTTAAATAACAATGGAACAAAAATTCCAAGCATCTGTAAAGGCGACTCTAGCCAATGTGCAGTATATACATCAAAAAATGTCGGTTTTAAATTATAATGATGTTGTTTATGTATAAAATAAAAATACTTATGATGTAAGATTAAGTGGGAAATATAAAACCAAATATCATATGAAATAACATGTAAACTGGCAAATAAAAAAAATGAATACATAGTAATAAATAATAATGATAACAAGTATTTATATTATATTATTATTTAATATAAATGGCAGGACGTCCAAGAATAGTAAGAAATATCCAATCTTATATCAATCGAACGGATGCAAAATCGGGTCTAAGTATGTTGAAATCAGGAACACCTCCAAAAGTTGGAGTCACACGATATTATTGGCACAATCTAGCAACACAAGCTAATCCAGGACCACTTAGTTTTGTAAATAATCCACTTTACTATCAAACATTACAGTGGCAACGATACGGCAACCTACGCCCGTCGTTTCGACCATCGCCTAGAACAACAATAAAAAGTAATTATGGATTATCTATTTAGTTTAGTTAATATCCACGTCTTTTTGTAACCTTTTTTGCTTTAGCAAATCTAACAGCTTTTGTTTTACTACGGGCAGTTCTTTTTCTAATCGGAGAAGAAATAGGAGCAACATATACTGGTTCGGGTTCTTCTTCCTGCTCCTTTTCTTCTTTTTCTTCCTCCTCATCATCTTCTGAACCTGATCCCGACCCTGACCCATCTAAATCACTAAATGAAAAGTCATCAAAAAAACTAGATTTCTGTTGAGTTTTCTTTCCACTTCGCTTGACTCTTTTAGATTTAGTCGGTTCTTCTTCATCTGCTTCATCTGACCACATTGCACCCATATTTTATAATATTATGAATATAATAATATTATAATTCAACCGCTAAAGTTAAAGCTAAAGATCTTTAACTAATTTTCTTTGTAGGAATATCCGAAGAAACTAAATAAATCGAATTTTCAGTAATAATAATATACTCAGTTGAACTCTTATAGAACTTGCCAATAGGACTAGTATATTCATCTTCACTTTTTACCAATAATTTTTCGCCACCTTCTTTTACGCCAATCAAAGCTTTTTTATCCAAGGATGCAGCCCAGTAATCCAACATAATAGGTTTATCTTCAACAATAGACAATTTTGCAGCGTGTTTAAGTGTAACATCACTAGGTAATCTATAACTGGTCTCAGGTGCAGCAACAACGGGCTTCTTTTGTTCAACAGACATTTATATAATTAACTTTTATTTATCTTTAAATACTTAAATCACTAAATACTTAAATATTTAATAATTAAATATATTATGACTTCTTTACAAATATCGCAATATTCATTGTATAATATTGAAAATTATAATTCAAATTTAAATGTCGCTGCAAATGATATACTTAATAAATATAATTTGCTAATTACAGAATATTTTAAATTAAATATAAAAGGTGTAAAAGAATGGATGAGAGGATTGGAAACTATTTCGCATGTGTTTGAAATAATGCTATTTTACACAAAAAACTTGGAATTAACTTATTATCATAGTCAAAAAGCATTTTATTTTTATGGAGAGTTTATAAGTCAAATTATTGAAGATCCAAATAATTATTTACAATTGAGTTCAAAAGACGCCATATTATTTGTATATAAAAAAACGATATTTGAAATTAATGCGCAGATACAAAAAAGCGTAAAAATGCTTAATGAGATAGATAAAAATAAGTTGGATATATTAAATAGTTATATTAGTATTTTAAAAATACTATGTGAAAATAGAGTTCCAAAATATATAGCATTAATTATAGAAAATTTGATTAATCCGCTCTTAATATTGGATAAAGAGAATTATGAACTGATTTTATTATTTATACACAGAGTAAGTAAAGAAGAAGATATTATTTTATTATTTATTAAAATATTGCATAGTCCATTTGATAAACGAATATTGAAAAAAAATATAGAAACATATGATAAAGAATCTGCTGCTTCTAATACCATTAAAAATGTATTGATAGATTTATTTATTGAATAATACTGAATAATACTGACTAATACTTTTTCATACATTTACAATAATGCTCTTCTTTCTAATTTTTCGTTTTTTATCTTTTACAACAAGATTATGCACATTTACTTGATTTATTTTACTATATTCATTTATTAATAATACTTTTAAAAATTCATAAATAACATATAATACGGAATCATCGCACATGCCAACAATTAAAATACTTCCCGTTCTAAAGATCATAAAAGAAACTGCAGTAACATTTTTATATTTAGATTTATCTTCTTCTGAAATCTTGGAACCATTTTGCACTTCTTTATCTGGATTATAATAAAATTTACATTGAACCCCTGGATAAGAGCACGGATCATAAATTGCTTGAATATTATATTTGAATTTTAAAATGTCATACAATATTTCTCTATTAATATAAAATCCGCAATTGAAATTTGAATTGATTAATACAGTTGTGCTAGTTTGTTTATAATGTAATTCTACAGCATCTTCTGGAGCATCAATAGGCATATATGGTTTTATTGCGGCAACTATATTTATCAATACCTGCTCAAAAATTTCATTATTTTGAATACCAGGAATTTCCAATTTACCAGTATTAAATACTTTAACGTGGAACTCTTTAAATGCGCTCAATATTTTAATACGTAATATCATAACAAAACAATTATAAAATGCGCTCTTCCTCTTACAACGATAACTCATAATATCTTTCTTTGAAATACCAATACTAATTTTACGAATATCTTTGAACTTGATTCTTCCAGTCGGGTTATTAATACTTGTAATAATTTGTTCATCAACAAATAACTCTTGCTTTAATTTATTTTGAATAAAATTTAATTCTTCTTGATCTACAGAGTTAAATTTTATTTGTTTTTTAATAACACCATTTTTTGGTGTAGCATAAGGAATAACTGGAATATTCCAAAATATAGTTTTTAAATCTATTGCTTGATTTAAGTATGCAATTTTAGATTTAGTAGAAATATAAATCTCTGTTGCTATTGGAATATCAACTATCTTAGCATCCGTATCTTCATTTACTTCCTCAGTATTTACTGCATAATTAATAGTAGATTTTTGATGAGTATTTTCATAATCATCTACATCATTATCTGAATTATATGACGCCATATTAAAATTTGCCCATTCTTCATCGATTGTTGTCATTATTAACTATTGTGGTATTCCTTTATATTCTTTAAGTTAATTCTATTTCAATTTATTTATTTTATAAATATATATAAAATGAAATCAGTTGCTTATACTATTTCTTCAGTTTCTATTCCTATTCCTATTCTTATACAAAAATCTCCAACAAATGCGTCTCCGTCTTCATTTAGTGATAATACATATATATTAAAACAAAATAGTTTTGACCCTACAAAACATTCACCTCCTAATGATTTTATGCTTAAATTGCAAAGTAGAATGAATAATTTTATACAATAGTAGAAATAGACTTAGTTAATTTATGAAATGAAGAAAGTCGAAGCAATGAATAATTAATATAATACGTATTTTTACAATCTTGTGAGTGCATTATATTTTCAATAAATAAAAGAAGTTCTTTAGTAATCATTTGCGGTTTATTTCGAATAATATAATTTAAATAATCTTTAATTATATTTTTTTTGTCAATATTGTATTTCATCATAATATCTTGAATAAAACTATTTAATTTTGGTAATGGTTCATTATCAACTATTTTATTATATAATATTTCCCAAATAGAATCATGAATAATATAAAAATCGGAATCAACCATATTTTGATTTGATTGCATAAAATTAATCATACTACGAATATCTGAATCATATAATTGTTGAATTAAATGTATAGATTTTTCTGATATTTGTAGTTTTTCATTTTCGGCAATATTTTTTAAAAAATAAATGATTTTTTGTTCTGGTAATTGATTAAAACGAAGCCGAATAAATTCATTTTGTAATCCTTCATCTATGCGACTAATATAATTGCATATTAAACAAAAACGAACAGAACTAGAATAATTTTGCAATAAATATCGCAATGCTTGTTGTGCATTTTTTGTCATATAATCGACTTCATCTAAGATGACAAATTTCATTCCTTTATTAAAAAGCGTTTTAGAATGAACAAATTGATTAATTTGATTGCGTATAATATCTATACCCCGTTCATCAGATGCATTTAAATGAATCATTAGACCACTATTTTTTTGATCATTTTTTTCTTGATAACTATTTACTAAATTAACAATTGTAGTTGTTTTACCAGTGCCGGGTGGACCATAAAAAAGCAAATTAGGGAAATAAGAAGTTTCAATAATATTTTGCAGAATTACTTTATTGATCGGATCAAGCACAATATTATCGAACACATTTGGCCTATATTTTTCTACCCAAGGTATATTCATTAAGTTATTAATACTTGTTCTGTTATATTTAAGTTCTTCTACTAAGTTTTTCTAAATTTTCTAGTTTTCTTTCTTCTAATATTTATTTCACTATTTCTCTCTTTTTGTCTTCTATTACTTCTCTCTTTTTGTCTTCTATCCTTCTTACTTTTTCCATTTTTAGTTTTAAATTTTTTCATAATACCTCTAGCTTCATACCCGCATGTTATTATTTTTTTTTCTATAGCGGTTATTTCTTCCTCAGTCAATTTTGTTGAACGTTCTATTAATGCGCCTAAGTTGAATGGATCAATTGTATTTGCAAATAATGTTACCTTGTCTTCAAAAGATAACCTTTTAAGTTCTTCATTAGTATTAATAGCACACCACACTTTATCGTTATGTTCGGCGGTCATTTTATATACAAACTCATTATGATCACAACTATTATCATATACATTGCACGTACCTACATATGATATTAACATACTTTGATATATTACAAATGGAATAGTATAACATGGAGTAATAACAAGGTCATTACCCTGCTCATTAATATTTAAAATTAAATTTGCAATGAATTTAAGTTTATCATTTAAGTCTGTAGGTGTTATTAATCTCATTTGCATAAATTGATCATATACACCATCAATGTTTTTATTTATTTCTTCATTATACAAAAAAAGATATACATAAGTATTAAACATTTCATTTCCTAAAAAATTATTATTTTGAAATATTGTAATTGTATTAATAGTATCATCTATATGATTCATTATTTTAAATAAATATATACACTGGGGTTTAACACCACCTACAAAAAAAATACTATCTGGAAATAAATCATCAATATTTCGAGTAATAGTTTCTGTTACAAAAATACTATTTCCATTTTTATCCGCGTTTTCATCCCAATAAAAACCTGCTATGAGTTAAATACATTCGTTAGTGAGTGTTTCTGAATATGCGCTTGGATTAGGTCCAAAAAATCTTCTTGGAATTCTTGCTCCTTGATTATAAACTGTTATAATTCCTTTATGTTTTTTTAACCAGGGTTCAGTATAAGCTTCAGTTATACTAGACATAGTTATATTAAACTCTACTACCCTATTAAATACTTCTACAGGATTAGTCTGAGTAAAATAGTCACCCGCCATTGTTGGTGTAAATCTACTATCACTACAACTAGATACTTCATATGATCTAAAATCATATGGAACAATATCACGAAATAATTTAATGCAATAAATTATACCTGAATCGGGATCTTTAATATATATGCACGGTATACCGCCGCCATGAGTCAATACAACTATACCCCAGTGTTCGCTAAATACTCGACGTTTTGAGAAAACTGCTTCTTTTTTATCTTTTCTTAGTAAACTACTTTTTTTTGCTCTCTCTCTTCTTGAAACATCTTGCTCAACACCTTTTTTTGTTTCTTTTGTTTCTTTTGTTTCTTTTGTTTCTTTTGTTTTTTTTCCAGACATATTATTTATTATAGTAAAATATTTAAAAATAAAATAAATAATTATACAATGCATCAACAAACTTCTGGATATTTAGAACTATTTATTGGACCCATGTTTTCTGGAAAAACATCTAAACTTATAGAACTCTATAAGCAATATAAGTTCTGTAATATTCCAGTACTAGTAATTAATCATTCTATAGATAATCGATATACAGATTCAACAAATACAAATAATATGGTTGAATTATCATCCCATGATAAAATTACTATACCTTGTTTACAAATAGAAAAATTGCTTGATATTGAAGTCAACTTTGAAACCAATATTATTTTAATTAATGAAGGGCAGTTTTTTGCAGATTTGTATCAATTTACAGTATTAATGCTTGAACAAAATAAAACAATTTATATTTCAGGATTAGATGGTGATTTTAAAAGACAAAAATTTGGTAAAATATTAGATCTTATTCCATTATGTGATAAAGTAACTAAAATGCAATCTTTGTGTAGTTTATGTAAAAATGGATGTCCGGGTATTTTCTCTCTTCGTTTAACACAAGAGCAGCAGCAAACATTAATTGGGGTAGATAATTATATACCAGTTTGTAGAAATTGTTATACTATAAAAACAATACAATAATTCCTTAAAGATATATTAAAACTATTTAAATCAAAATTAATATGATTAAATACATTAAATGAAAGATACTAACAAGACAACAGATAAACCAAAACGAGGAAGACGTTCTAAAAAGGAAATTTTGGCAGCAGCATCAGCAGTTGTGGCAGCAAATCAAGTTAATGAAATATTAGATCATTCTATAGTACATGATATAATACATGAATTAGTTCCCTTAGTATCAGTAAATGAATTAGTCCAACCATTAGATCACGAACAAGAACTAGGTCAAGAGCATATCGAAGAATCTGGACCAACAGAACACGTAGCAAAAAAACGAGGAAGAAAACCAAAAGGCGGTAAAATAATTCAACAAAATATTTTAAATAATTCACAAAAAGATGATAAACAAAATATAATATTGCATTTAAAATGCTCTATTAAAGATATTGAAAATGATGATTATAATAACAATATAGAATCTTTTAATTTTAATTTATCAAAAACAGAATTATGTTATCAAATAATTGATAATCCAACAATACAACAGAATGAAAATAAAGATGAACCTCTTAATGAAACTTTTGATGAGGTTCACCATGAAATAAAAGATGATATAAAAGATAAAGATATATGGCGCAAATTAAAAGTATTAGAACATAATTTACACGTAAATAATGTTCCTGATAAAAAATCGGCGTGTTTTTGGTGTTCATATGAGTTTGATAATAATCCAATTTATATTCCAAAACATTTCATTAAAGATTCATATAGTGTGTATGGATGTTTTTGTTCACCAGAGTGTGCAGTTGCACATTTAATGGAAGAAAATATTGATAGCTCAACTAAGTTTGAACGTTATTATTTAATGAATCATATTTATTCTAAAATATATAATTATACAAAAAATATTAAACCAGCACCTAATCCTTACTATATGTTAAATAAGTTTTATGGTAATTTGACTATTCAAGAATATAGATCACTTTTAAAATCAGAAAGGTTATTTTTAATTGTAGATAAACCGCTTACTCGGGTATTACCAGAATTTCACGAAGATAATGATGAGTTTATTATTAATAATAAAATAATTCCATCTAATTATAATGCGAAAAAAATAGGCTCTCAACAAAATAAATCACAAACTAAAAATAATATTGTGAATGAACATTTTGGTCTTGGATCTGTTTATTAAATCCACATTTGCTAAAGGCACCACATGACCGACTGCAAGCGGAATTGCTATTTGGCACCACCTTTTCTAAAGGTGGTCTTTAGTAGATGCATTTAATTTAGTTCGTAATTGTCTGTAAATTTCCTGATTTACTGATTTA
>Ga0114970_10000757_pt1 | contig 24246 bp, 9 predicted proteins | sample M_140205_XF_Meta_FD_87030 | JGI IMG/M metagenome (GOLD analysis project Ga0114970, IMG submission 87030) | Freshwater microbial communities from Lake Montjoie, Canada to study carbon cycling - M_140205_XF_MetaG | ecosystem: Environmental > Aquatic > Freshwater > Lake | place: Lake Montjoie...
GCTGGATCATCAACCTCGCGCATCGGGTAATCGTAAGGGGTCAGGCCGTTACCAAGGTTTCCTGATACCAAAACCACCCTGAACCTTCGTATTTAGTATCAGCCAGTTCGAATAACGGCCTGACCCCATGTTCGCCCGACCCCATAATCGGCTTAAGTTCAATTATGTGACTTTATACAGCGATTATTTAAATGGGATTGTCCCCTGACGGCGGGGTAATTTCCTGCGGGGATGCCCCTGCTGCTTAAGTTCCATGGTGCCCTTAAGACGGTCACCGGCTCGTGTCATTTCTTCAAGGTCAAGGCCAGCGGTAACATCTACGCCGTGGACTGCGGCGCGACCCAGGGCGAAGACGATGACGAACAACTCGCCCTGCCTCGCAACCTACCACGCGAGTGCGCTCCTGATAAGCTTTCGGGCATCATCCTGACTCATGCGCATGGCGACCACATCAGCCATCTGCCACGTTGGTTCCAGGCTGGCTTCCGCGGGCAGATCTTCTGCACACATCAGACAGCAAAGCTGGCGGAGATTGCGCTACAGGATGGCCGCAAGATCGAATCAGGCAAAGGAGCCTCGGAGGTGGATGATGAAAACTTCTTTGCGACCCTTGATGCACTAAGATCTGCAAGCCATGTCCATCCGGGTAAACCGGAGAGACTAGAGAATAAGGTTTGGATCGAAGCCGCGCCCACTTCGCATCTTCTCGGGTGCTGCGCGTTCCGCATCGAGGCCACCCATGATGGCAAGACCTCATCTGTACTTTATACTGGGGACATCGGCCCCGTCGAACACAGCGACGAGACCCAGTCGCTTTACGCAGAAAGGCAGCGGCATGCCGAATGTTCCGACTACATCGTCAGCGAGTCCACCTATGGCAGCAGGCCCCGAAGTAAGGAAAGCCAGAATGGCCGGCGGCGGCAGGCACGGGTCTGCGAGATGCTTTCGAAGGCTTTCCGCCACGGTGATAACTCACTCGTGGTGATTCCGGCGTTTTCCTTGCAACGTAGCCTTGATGTGCTGGTCGACGTTTTCTGCGCGATGCAATACCAGCGCTCCGAAATCGGCCTAAGCAATTCGGCCATGCCATTAATCGCCATACATTCGGGCCTCTCGTGGCATTATGCCGAAGTATATCGAGACTTCCATGCGGATGAATACGGCGAGCGATGCTTCTTCAATGACCAATCGCTCTTGCGCAAGATCGTCAACGATGCTGGCGACGACGAAATCGCGGTCTTTAACGACCTCATTCCTTACGGCCGGAATAAACATGTAACACGCCTCAACGAGAATCACGAGGAAGTCGTCACTGAAATTATGTGGGGAAGGCCGGAGTTCCCGTCTGGGCGGCCGACCGTAGTGATCTGCGCCGCTGGCATGACGCAAACGGGACCAATCACCGACCTGATGGACAGCTATCTATCCAAGGAAGAAGCTACCTTCGTCTTGTGCGGGTACGTGCCCCCGAGTTCACCTGGTGGTCAGCTGAGAGACATCTGGCCCCGGTCACTTTCGGAGCGCGCCTCTCTGTCGGTAAGGATTCCAAAAGACAACCACACCGGCCGGCCGGCTAAAGCCATCCATGGTGACGCCATCAAGTGCGGCTTCGACAGCGTTTCGGAGTTCTACTCCGGACATGCCGATGGGCCCTCCATCATCCGTTACATCCTAGGCGACAAGTTGGAGCGGGCCGATCAGACGAAAGGCATCTTCCTCGTTCACGGCGACAAGGGCGCACGTGCCGGCTTGAAGGATTTGGTTCACCAATCCTGTCATGATGCCGGCAAGCGAGTCCCTGAGGTCTTCTGCCCGGCACCACACGCACCCTGGTTTGATTGCGAGACCGGCCAGGCCGAAACTTCGGACTTCTTTTCTGCCTATCACGACGAAGTACCTAGCAATCCGGGACATGTCGGCGTGCCATCTCTTCCTGAACTCATTGAAGTCGATACTACGGTTATCCTCAGCAACCCGTTAGAGGTCATTGAGTTCATGGAGTTGATCAAAGGCGCTTTCGATTTCGCGAGACCACAGGCTCGCGGTGAAGGCTTACTGCTGAAATTCGCCAGACCAGGGAGGCCGCATTCCACCGTGGTCGTCGAAGCCGATCGGATTGGATCGTCGTTGCTGAAGATATCCGTTCAGACCAAGGTGAAGCAGGCGGAGTCCATCGAAGATATCGCGGCTGTAGCGTTTGATTGGCGACGCCCCCTTAATCTGCTCGGAGTTTCCAAGGAGCTGTATTATGCCGGAGTTCGCTGGTGTGAAACTGACGCTGAGGTTGATCGCCTATTGTCGATGTGTACGCCTAGCGTATTTGGGAGAAGGCAACGTCGCCAACCGGTGCTGATCCTCCACAAGGAAACTCTTAGCCCGGAAAAATTGCAGTCTATCGAACGCCTGCTCACCCCTGCGGTGGTCGTCGCAGTTGTGCACGAGCAGGCTATATCCAAGATCAACGCGACATTGGGGTTAAACGGTGACCTTACCTTAAGCTGCAGGAATGCCATCTACCTGCCGATTAAGTTCGTGGCTGGAGCCCATTCCGTATTTCCCCAGGAAGGAGGATTGGATATAGCGAAGCTATGCGCCTTGGTCTCGGCGGATACTTTTATCCTGAACGCCCGAGAGCCCCAGCTTTCTGGCAGCGGGCAGCCTTCGCCGCTTACGGCGCCCATTCCGGAGACAGCCGAAATCATGTTCGCAAAGTTGGCGACGTCCTCCCCCGCCACCACGCCCGCCAAGACCAAGGCGCCGCTCTCCCTTGATCCTTTTCTGGAAGTTGCTATCGGCCAAAAGGTCTCGGCAGTTGTGGAATATGTCCGAGTTAAGCCATCTACGGGAGCTGCTAACTTCGCCCTGCTACGTCTCAATAATCCTAGCCTATCCGGGATGCTTCACTGCACCCAGATGGTTGGCTCATTCTCTTCTAAGGTCGGCGACGTTATAGAGGTGTGGGTTCGCCAAGTGATGCCTGAACGGCGTGAAGTCGTATTTACTCAGTATCAGGTACGCCTTCCTGGGGGAGAATTGGTGGCCGCCATAGGGATTTCCAATCTTACCCCAACTGGTATCTCTGACATACTCTCCGGCAGGGCCAGCGCTGATGCCGCTTGCCGGGCTGCAGATGACTCGATGTACCTGCAAGGGGTGATCGATGAGCCAGTTCGGCCACATTCCCACTTAAGCAGGAGGACGGCTATCGACACATACAATAGACTCGTCGATGCCCTTGGCCTTATAGACACAGCGTCAATTCCTGCCCCTGAACCCATCAAGGGCATCACCTACGGCGATGTGGCCAAGGAGCTCAGCTATTCCGTGGATGATATCATCAACGCCGCTGGTCATATGATCGGCGACCCGGAGACGTATCAGTTAGGCGTAGCCGTGCTCCCGGCTGGCTTCACGCCGAACGAAGCAAGCGCCTTCCCGTTAGAGCATAAGGAAGCCTTTGTGCACGAATGCCGCCAGCGCTCAGAGAAGGGCTGGAGCAAGCAGACCGACATCGAATTCAAACCTGACTGCCTAAGCCTAGCGTATCTGGCAACTTCCATGGGGATTACCGAAGCCGAACTCCTGAGCCTGATGTCCTCAAAGGGTATCCAGCCTAAGGTTCTGGTCGTCCTGACTTCTGCCGACATCAAAGCTCTCCGGCAATAAAAGCTACGCTTCGCCGTAAGCTATCTTTTTAAGGGCAGCGATTCTCTCGGGTCTACTTACGACGTAGAGCTTTGCTTTAGCGCGGGTAATGGCCACGTGCATGAAGTTTAATTCGAAGTCTAAATCCATGTTCGGCAAATCGAGCAGAATCACGACTGGGAATTCTCGCCCTTTAGCATCCATGAGCGTCATTGCGCGTACGAAGTCTGGGTTGCCGTCCAAGTAAGCGTCCTCAAATTTTGGCGGAATTATTCGTGTGCCTGACCCGCCAAGACTTACTCCCTTCCGAAACATATCTTCACGAAAACCGTCTACGGTTATGATTACAATATCCTTTCCCATTGTTCCACCTGCGATTTCCGTGGCGACTAATTCTGACAATATCTGCCCTCCTCCATCAGGGTTCTCGATAAACTCCACATCGATAGCCAAGGATTTTGATCTTATTGAACGAGCTGTTTTTTCTCCTCTCGCGAAGCTATTCGCCAGCTCAGTCACGCCGGCTGGGTTCCTGTAATTCTTCGCCGGCAAAGTATACACGGTGTATTCCGGGGCTCCCGGAGAAAACACTGGCACATTAGAAGTCAGCGTCTGAACAAAGGATGGGCGAATAGACTGGAACAGATCTTGAATCCAAAGGACGTTCCCCCGATTGAGCCCGCCCTTGATAATGAGATTTAGCATGCAGAGTTCAATGTGGCTGTAAACGAAGTCCTGTGCTTCATCCACAGCAACGAAATCGAACCTGGCATCTTTAGTATGATGTTCGCGATCTGTCACCGGAAAGTCGGAGAGAATTGTGTCTATGCGAATCTTTGCCACTTCAGCCCGGCCAGCCGCAAGCAGGTCGCTCGCCTTATCCGCGACTTCCTGGTCAGGCTCGTTACCTATTTCCTGATCCAGAATCCAACTTTCGATGGTAGAAGGGGTTAGAAAGCCCAACACTCCTTTTATGGGGAATGAATGCATTCGTTGGACCATGTGCTTCCAGTAGTACTCAGCCACGTCGGGGAGTGACAATACCTCGAGACGTTCTGCGAACTCGGAATCTTTTGCCTTCTTTCGTATATCGTTGGCGAGATATTCTGAGCAACAGACAAACGCCACTCGGGCCTTGGGATTTAGCCGCAGCTTCTCGACGCAAGCCATATACCCAAGGATTGTCTTGCCCGAGCCTGCGCCACCTTGGAGGACAACCCTCGGGTTATCTATTATCACCCCCAGCATCTCGCGCTGATCTTCTTCAAGGCGCCCAATCTCCATCTCGGCGAATTCGACCTGATCGGCCGTGGAAATTTTTCCACCAACCTCCGGCTTTAGGATTTCGATTAGTTCTTGGGACTCGTCCTTGGTCAACCTGCCACGTTCGGATCCAAACCTGGGTGACTGGCTTCCCAGGATGTCCTCGTAGAAGGCGATAACTGACTGATGTAGGCCAGAGGCCATATCTTTGGCATCCAAAAACTGCCCCGAGTTCCATTCGATGGTTTCACTCCGCGTCTTGCTTTGCGGAAATACGCAGCACCAGGACGCCATGATGTTTCTACCAAGCTGCTTCCTGCAATAGTCCGTAATCGCGAAGCAGTTTTCTTTTGCCTGTGTCGCCGGACACTTGAGGGGGTTATCGTTCTGCCACCAAGCACTTCGGTCATCCCTCGAAACGCGTCCACCTTTGACCTCCAATAGAATAATCACCCCGTCATGGATAATCACAATGTCCGCCTCACCCTGCAGGTGCCTGGGATGATTCGCGATGTTGAGATTTGGGATTACATACCAGGAGTCATCCAGCTTCTTCAGCGCATCCAACACCTTCTGCTCAGGGCCGCCCGGGGCGTCCTTCGCTTTGGCATCTGACGGGAAGAAGACAGCCATGGCTACTTCACTTTAATCACCGTCGCGAGTCTCTTGGCGCGGGTTAGGGCGACGTACTGCAGACGGTTGACGTCGTCAGGGGTAGCGCCGCCCGGGGTGACGCCGGAAATATCCAGGAGGATGACTTCGTCGAACTCGAGTCCCTTGGCGCGATGCATCGTGGCCACTCGGACGTGGTTCGAGTCATGCTCATCGCCTTCCTCGGGACGGATTTCCTTGGCGGTGAGGCCAGCGCCCTTGAGCGCAGTGAGGACGGATCCCGCGACCTGCCTGGTCGGCACGATGACGCAGGCATGCCTACCCTGCTCGACCGCTTGCTTCATCAGGCCATTGATCTTCGCGAAGGCGCCCTCGAGGTTCGCCTCCTTCAAGGTGATCGGCTTAGCGCCATGGGAGATAGACTTGTAGCGCTTCACTTCATCGGCGCCGTCATCCAAGTCATCCGCTTCGCAACCTTCGAGAATGGCGACAGCGACTCTACGGATTTCTTCCGTGGTACGGTAATTGAGGTAAAGCTTCTTGGCTCGGCCCCGGATATCGATTCCGCACGCACGCATGGACGAGCGATTACGGCGATAGATACGCTGGTTACCATCGCCGACGAAGAACAGGTCGTTAGGAGACTCGGGCACCATGGCGCGTAGCAGCTTCAGCGCCTGAGGGCCGAAGTCCTGCGTCTCATCCACGATGATCGAGTGGAAATCCGTGTCGCCCGCCTTGATCAACGTGGCGGCGTCGCGATAGGCATCGTCGACCTCCTTGAGTTTCCTCGACGTGAGTCCGGCACGGTATTCCTCGAACACGGGCCATATAGCATCTCGCTTCGCGCGTGTTAGGATTGTTCCTCGGCCGGCACGCTTCGCCAGGCGATATTCGTCACGAGTAGAGACACCTTGGGCCAAGATAATCTGCTCAAGTTCTTCTTCGTAGAAGTCAGCTGGAAGGCCTAGCTTGGAATCAGTGAGCGCCTTGGCGCGGTTCCAGGCTTCCTGCGCGCCACCTTCCTTGCGGCCGTAGACGATACGATACTCATACTTGTGGCGGCGTAGGAATCCATGCACCCACGAGTCCAGGTTAAGGACTTCGATCTTTTCGGCCGCCGCAGGAGAGCACAACGTGGCGAGGTTGTTCTTAATATCAATTGCGAGGTTCTTCGTGAAAGTCGTGAAGAAGACCCTCTTCCCCTGAGGTAGCGCATGTTCCGCAATCCACTTAGCGCGATGCATCGCAAGAACCGTCTTTCCGGTTCCGGCACCGCCCAGCACGCGAGAAGGTCCGCCGCGGTCGCCCGAAGCCAGCTTACGCTGCGTCGGGTGCAGGAAGACGCGCCACTGCGCGAGCGGAGCGTTGAGGATAGCGGCCATCGTCTCTTCGTCATCCACGACGACGAAGTGAGCTTGGGATTCGGCGGTCTGGAGGGCTGCCGCGAAGTCCTCGGTGTCAATCTTGCGATCGATGCGGGTTTCTCGACTTACGAGAATATCCGACACCTTGTCGCCGGCCATGACGAGAAAGAGGCCTTCGTAGGCTTCGATGGGTAGATGGGGCTGGAGGGCGTCGAGTTCGACCTCCGAAGCTACGGTCCTGACCTGCTTCAGTAAATCCTCGGGCACCCCCAAGCTGAGCAGCTCCGTGTCGCTTAATCCAACATACGCCAGCTCGACCTTCCCGGCCTTGTCCTGGGCAGGTACGCCAGCCGTGCTGAATTCGGGTACGTCCTGATGACGCGCTTTCTCGAGGGCAGGCTCGACGATATTCTCTGTGGCGAAGACCTGCATGGCGCCGGTGACCGGATTGACCGCGATTCGCTTATTCTCGGCCCAGCTATAAGCGTCGTCGTGCTTGGCGACGTACATCAGGACATACACATCTCCCTTGTCCGGCTTGAAGACGATGCCGCGCCAGTCTTGGTCGATCCGTACCGAGCGCAGGTTCTTATCCCTAGCCTGGCGGATTTTTTCGTAATTGATACCGCTAGCCGTGGGGTCTGATTGGAATGCTAGCGCCCACTTCAGGATCTTCGATTGGATTCCGGATGGAATCTTGGCCATGATCGCCAGGAAGTCCTGGGCCAAGGCTACTTTGATATTCAGGCTCATGATTTTGGTAAGTTATTTGAGATGTTTGGCGATCGTTGCAGGCCATCCGTCCGATGCTTCTACGACGGACCAGCCATGTTTCTGGAAAGTAGCTCCGGTGTCTTCGAGGGTAATCAGAAGGGCGAGCTTTTTTGAAGGCCACGCCAGTTCGGCTTCCGCGAGGACCTGTCCGCCGACAGCGAGCTCGAAGCCCACCTCTTCAGGGGCCGGTGCGCCAAGATCGCGAAGCTTACGGATATCCTCATGTAGGTCGGCCAAGGCCAAGGCGAAGACTTCGTCCCACGCCGAGTTAACCGGCTGACCAAGGTTAGGACTAACCACACCCGGCCTAACTAGGTTCCGGATAGACTGATAGTCTCCGGCCTCTAGCCCATCGTGCGTCGCCAGATAGACGCCCGGGAGGGTCTGGAAGAGATTGAAGAGTCGCAACCACCTACGCCAAGCGAGGTGGTATTCCTTCTCCTCAGTCATAGCCGAACGGTCCAGGATCAGGAATCCAGGGGAGGCATGAAGGGCGCCACTCGTATCCTGTAGCGTGCGAGGCCAATGGTATCTGAGCTTTAACCCCGAGGCATCCACATTGCCCGCTGGAGTCGAATTAGCGGCAGGGACGGGGCACGGCAAATCGGTCACCTTGCCCCAGAATGAACGGAGGCTGGCTCGTCGGTCTTCCTGGGCGGGGTCCTGCGGATGAGGGATTACGCCCGAGCTAAGGAAGTGGGCATGCTTTGCCTGACGAATCACCTGCGGGTCGATATCTTCTCCTGTCGCCGCACCCAGCCAACGGATAAGAGATGCCATGGCATTACGCGCATCCCAAGACTTATACTCCATCGCACTGATCGTAGGCTGCTGCCTAATGGCAGGGACATAGGCCTCCGCAGGCAGTCCGCTCGAAAGCTCGTTGTCGGTCTTCTCATCCATGGCTGACTTCACGTCCTCCCAGGTGACGGAATAGGTCCAGAAGGCGCCGCTCGCCACGATGGCGTTCCGCTTCTGGGCATCTATACGGGCGATATCCTTGTGGAAGGTCCAACCATCGCAGAACACGGCGATGGGACGACGCTTGCCACCGCTGGCGACAGGTCGGATCAGGAAGTCGGGCTTGCACGGCTGCTTCACTCCATCCGACGGGCCCAGTTCGGCCTGTGGCTCAATCCAATACTTGTGGTCGCCGACGATGATGAGGTAGCCGCTCTTCCCGCGGACGATTTCCTGGACGAGCTCGACGCGAGGTAGGCGTTCCTTGCCGCCCAGACGACGCAGGCCCTCGATGAACCTAGCTTCGAGTTCCGAATCGAAGTTCGGGTTCACGTAGATGTCCGTCACGGACTTCACTTCGATGAGGGTGTCCAGGCAGACCGACAGGCTCTCCAGGATGTCCCTCGCACGGTTGCGCGAAATCCGGTTCATCGCCTTACCGAGGCGGTGCTGGTAGACGCAACGGTAGCAGCCGTCCTTTTCGGGGTCGGCATTACAGGCGCAGGTGCGGAGCTTCTCCAACGCCAGCTTGATCACATCGACCAGGGTCTTGGCCTTGTCCGCGAGCAGCTCACGGAGGTATCCCGTGCCGCCAGGCACGGAGTCATACAGGACGACATAATGCCGAGAGGCTCCGCCGTCGCGCGGCTTCTCCTCCTGAGTCATCAGGCGCAGGTGGTCGACCTTCCCGCCGAAGCGCTGCTTCAAGCCGACGCGGAGCGCGGCCATGAATGACTCCACGGAGGTCTCGTCGACGCCCGACCGGGTATAGGGAACAAGAATGCGCAACGCCTCCGAGCTGAACTCACGATAGAGGTACAGGTATCGGATCATCGTCTGCTCGGCAGGCGCATCCTTCTGCGGGCAATCGAAGCTATGCTGCGGGTCAGGCTCAAAGTCGGGCTGAACCTTGCCACAGTGGCGACAAAGGGAAAACCCCGGGCGAGCACGCTCGATACCAGCAACGGAGTAGGCTTCGGTGCCTCGACCGGCTTCGCCGAAGTTCACGTCACGGAAGACCACCTTCTTGACGAATTCGAAGCCGAACGGGGTTTCCGTCGATGCGACCTTATAAGCCAGTTCGACATCCACCGGCTTGAAGTCGGTGATGAGCTGACGGACGTAGAACTTAGGTTCGCGATCGTCGTCACTATCATCGATGCGGACCTTGGTGTCATCGCTTGTGGCGATGGCCTGGCGGAATCGCAACAAGTCGCGGACCTGGGAGACATTGGCCCACATGGGGTCGCCGCATGACGGGCAGACGCCGGACGTATCCGGCATGACCGTCTCGTTGTTCATGTGCTGGCAGGTCGGACAAAGACGCCAGGATTCCACGCTGGAGAGCTGCAGGTTGATCTGGTCGATCTCCACCTTGCGCTGGTTCGCGTAGAACACGTTCTCGGGAGCGAACTCAGAGAGGGCCGAATTCGCCGGACGTTCGTATCGCTGGGCCGGCAGGCTGACTACATTGCGTGCTCCGGCAGGATCATCCACCCCGCGCTTACGCCAGAGCAGCGACTTCAGTTCGATACCCGCCTCGGGGAAGGCATAGTTCGGGATGAGGCCGGCATCGGTCATCGCGTTGAGCAGGTCGCGTTGGTTGATCTCCTTGGTGAGCTCGAGGGCCTTCTGTCGCTCACGCTCCAGGTTGTCCTGTTCGTTGACGGTAGCCTCGTCCTGCGGCCTGGCGGCTAGCTCCCTCAGCTTCCTGGCAATCAGCTCAGCGCGTTCCTTGTGGGACTTACGTTCCTTGGAAAGCTCGTCGAGTAGCTTGGTCAGGCGGATCTTGAGGGAGTCCTCCTGATCCGTCCCCATCATGAAGGCCTTCAGGCGCTCTTCGACTCGCGGGTCGAGGTCGGGCAGCAACAGTGCCTTGAAACCATCCAGGAGGGCGACTTCCCGCGCCTGTACGTGAGAAAGGAACGTGAAGGGGAACTTCGCCTGGTCGGCCGCGTCGCGAGCGTCGAGGGCTTCCTTGGTCTTATCAGGCAGGGCATCATCTGGGATGCCCGTGCCCACCCAGTCATCGAGGCAGAAGGCGAAGAGCTGACGGCGGAGCACTTCCGGCGCCTTCAGGAAGATGCCAGGCGAAGCCACTTCGCCGGCAAGCATCTCCATCGTGTCTTCGAAGAAGTAGAGGTCGTGCGGACTGGCGCCATCGGCGAGTGTCGAAGCGAAGGCATTGCCATCGACGCGACCGGCGCGACCGACGCGCTGGAGGTAGCTCGCCTGATTGGGCGGGACGGAGCAAAGCATCACTGAGGACAAGTCGCCAATGTCGACGCCCATCTCCAAAGTGGGCGTTGCTGACAACAGGTTCTCATACCAAGGCTTCGGGTCGCGCTGCTTGAACCGAATCTCGAGCTCTTCTCGCTGCTCTCGATCGAGGAGTCCCGTGTGCTCGGCAGAATAGACTCGGCGGAGATCGGCACGGCCGAACTGCGCGGCCAGCCAGTGTGCGTCGTCCGAACGGGCGACATAGGTCTCCGACATCGCCTGCATGCACGGCATGCCGAGGAGACGGTCGGCCACCGTTGCCGGCACGACCATCGTCCGGCGCCCCTGATTAGAGATGATACGTGCCGGGTTTTTGCTGAGCGTGAGCATTTCGGGGTTCAACCCGTAAGCCGCCACTGCGGCGTCTTGCACCTTTACGACCAAACCTGCGGCGACGAGAGCCTTCAAGGCCTCGCGGCAAAGTTCGATTTCGGCTCCATCGGGGAGCAGCCCCTGTTCGGATAGTAACTGAACCGTCCAGCCTTCATAGAAGCTGCGTACGTTGCCGACCGGCCCCACCCTGTCATGGTCGGCCAAGTCGCCGTCAGCCAAGAATCGCGGGTGAGAGGTACGCCGTCCCATAGCCGGAAGCCATTCCTTGCGTGAAGGCGCGAAGTAGAAGCCGTTGAATCGGCCATCGCGCATATACGTGTCCATCTCGGGATTCATCACGCCACCACGCAATTTCATCTGCGTGACGATTCCCCAGATCCACTGGAAGATACGTTTCTCGTCCAGATGACGCAGGCCGTATTGCTCCTTCAGGATAGGAAGCAGCTGGGTGGCTGCTGTCTCGATCACGGAGGCATCCGGAGCCAGTACCGCCTTCCCAAGAGTCTCTAGGTTTCTACCCCTACGGCCGATATAGGTGAACTCCGCAAAGGCCTGCCAGCGGAGTCGCTTGGCGACGCGCTCGGGCAGTCGACTGCTGCCGGGGAGTCTGCCCTTCCCGAGCAGCTCCTCGGCCCAATCCCGCTGCCAGGTCATGTTCGGGCCGATGAACTCTGAGACAAAGCGCTCAGGGTCCATGGATAGCCCGGATTTCGGATCGAACCAGACCTTGGTGGCACGTTCCAGGAACTCCGGCCATGCGACCTGATCCTGCGGGAAACTATCGATGACCTTCGTGAGGCCGATGCGGACCGTGTTCAGGTAGGTACGAGCCGAGAAGAAACCAGCGCGGTGGGCGGCATCCTGCACGGAGTCGGAGAAAGCGATGAGCTTCTTGTCGTCGTTATAGGGGCTAGCCCAAGACTGCTCGACGGCGACGGCGCCCATCGTGGCGTTACGTACACCAAGCAAGATCGGGTCATTGTCGGATCCGCAGGCGGGGCAGGTCTTGTCATGCTTAAGGACCTGGTTCCCGTTCTGGAAGCTCTTCACGTAAGAAGCCGTGACGCGGAAGACCGGAGCGAATTCCTTGTTGCCGCAGCCCGAGCACTGAACGTTACCGTCTTGGAGCGATCCGCAACGGACGCAGAGTTGCTGTTCATATCCATTACAACGAGGCCGCTTGAGCGCTGCGGGGTGATAGAGTCGCAGGATCTCGGGGTGAGAGCCGAACCATGAGTTATAGATGTTATCCAGCTCGGCGGACACGACGCTTCTGCCCTGGGTCGTCTTACTCAGCCAAGCGGTGGAATGGCATTCCGGACACTGGACCAGCGGGAGGTGAATCTTAAGCCCATCGATCGGAATATCACTGGAGGCGCGGAGACGGATCTCTTCCGGCTTCGACTCCACCGAGGCGACCATACGACGGAGCTCCCTGAGCCAGAGCTGCACGCGCAGATTGACGAAAGGCTGGCCTTTGACCCCGCCGCGGGCCCAGCCGATCAATGCCAGCAACGCATCCAGCACCTTGGCCGTGTAAGGACGGAGGGCTTCCGGGAGTGGCCCCTGCATTTGTACCTGGAGGTCTTCGAGGGAGACTACCTTCCCCTTCATGACCTTGAGTAGGTTTACGAAGAGTAGGTGTCGCTTGAGTAGCTCGCCTAGTCCGGCCCTCCACTCCGGGTTATTAATGTCCGTAGGTGCTGGCTGCCCCGGAAAGAAACTGGCGAACCAAGCCTCCAACGCCTTGTCGGCTCCGGAATATTTTTCGGGCTCCAGGGATTCCACGAATCCCGGTGAGGGATAGAGCACGTGCTCGATTGGTTGATTCCCTAGGAACTCGGCCTCAGTCAGGCGATTCTCTGTCACCACGGCGTCCTCACCGAACTCGGTGCCGAATACCTGGCGGGCGTACTCCCGGAGGGGGGCCGTATCGGTGCCGCCGCCCAAGGTGGCAGAAGTACCTACGTTCACGACCGATCCGGCCGGCGACTTCAGGCGGGCCTTGAGTCGACGAAGGAGGATGGCCAAGTCCGTACCTTGGGCTCCGTCGAAGGTGTGCAGCTCATCGACCACGACGTACTTGAGCGTGTCAGCCTCATTCTTCTCCCAAAGCTTCCTGTCCTTCGGACGAATCAGAAGGTAATCCAACATCTTGTAGTTGGTCAGCAGGATGTCCGGCGGCTCGGCACGCAGGGTATTGCGATCCGTGATGACCTCCGTGGGGGTCATCGTCATCTGCCCTCGCCCAGCCTTACCCCCGACGTAGAGGCCGACGCGGAGGTGCTTGAAGGCCTCAGTCCCCGCGATTGTGCTGGCGATACGACGCGCCTGGTCAGAAGCCAAGGCGTTCATCGGGTAGATGACCAAAGCCTTGATGCCGCGCTTACCCGCGGAAGCTTCGCGAGCGCAATGATCGAGGACCGGATAAAGAAAGCCCTCGGTCTTACCGCTACCCGTACCTGTCGCTATCAGCGTACTCTTGGGCGAGCCTAAGGCCGAAAGTCGCTCCCAAGCATTCTCCTGGTGTACGAACCCGGGGTACTTCGTCTTAAAAGCGGGAAAGAAGTCCCTGCTCTTTACACCCTGTCGGAACGGTAAGCCAATCTGGACGAACGGCCCCTTCATCCAGCGGGATTCGTCTTCAGCGAAACGGGATACAAGACCAGCGAAGCGAGCGTCGGAAGGCTCGAAGCCTGTCACTAGGAAGTGACGTAGTCCGGTTCGGATCTCGTGGGCTAGAAGAGAGGGCAACATGGCGATCAGGCTTTGGCCTCAGCGGCCTTCTTCCGCTCAAAGAACTCCCATGCGATACGGTAGTCCTCCTCACGATTCGCCAAGGCGAACGGTGCGACGTATATCCGCTCACGCCGCACTGGACCTCCGGGCTGCGTGTCATCCATGATCGTCGTCGAAACAACGGAGCCAGCCGGCAACTTGCCGTCATCTTGAAGCTTTCGAACCTCCTCCCAGCCTTCCACTTCACGGCTGGAGCCATCCGGGAATGTTAGCTTAATCTCCGCATCCGAACGCTTACGCTTACGCGGCAAACCTACGCCAATAAGCCCTTTGCTATTCGTAAAGGCAATGCGCCCATTCATATCGTACCAAGTATCTCGCTCATACTGCTGCATTACTGAAAACTGAACCCAGTAGATTAGTCCCAACTCTTCTAAAGTCAGTCCTAGCTCTTGTGCAATTAGCACATCAATTTCAATCATCGCCATTCTTCGCTCATACTCTGTACGGAGAGAGCATCCTGGCTGCCACTCAGGGGTAAGCATGGCATAGAATTTGCCGTTGAGCCTAGGATTGCTTGGTTGCGTCCAATTTTGGCTCAAAAAATCAACCCCGAACAACTCATTCCATAGTTCAGCGAAGTGAGTTGTGGGGGAGTTAAGGGCTAGAACGCGAGGCGCTAGGAACTTAAAGTTGCTCGGGAGCGGCAACGCTTCCCAAGAATCATATAGGCCGCTTCTACCCGAACTTTTAACATAAAAATCAGAAGTGATCGCAAAGCTTGAAGCCGCTGCTAAAACCAACAGTTTTTTTTCTCTGAAAGCGGCTGATAAAACAGAGTGCGGATGCGCAACCGACTTGGGCATTATCGCTCCAATTAGGGTTCTTTCATTACTCGAGACCATCATGTTTCTGAAGCAAAGCCTGTAATAGCCTGTCACTGGCCATGATTCTCCAGGAGTATCGGACCAGGTTACAACCGGAGTCCTGCGATGATACTCTATGATATCGCCCATTGGCTTATAGTTCGTCCGTGGCAGATAATCAGTCGAAATAGCAGCAAGATCCAAGCAGTCGTAATGTCCATTCGCAGAACAAACCCGACGTGGAGTCTTGTACATCGGACTAGCTATATAGAAGTGCGGACCAGAAAAAATCCACTCGGTGGCATTTTCTGGAAATGGCGCCGTTCGGTCTTTGTTTCTAGTAATAGTCCCATCTAGCACTGCATTGCTCTCGTTCCAATGCTGTGTGGTATAATATCCATCCTTAGCTCCTGATAACTTCGCTGGGAAGGCGGCTATTTTTTCTAATACCGAAGATAGGCTGCCAGCATGTATAGAGGGCAGTCTAGCCCTAGCAGAGGGTGTGCCTGGTTGGTCGTACAAGGCTGAAAAAACGCCTAAGCGTTCGATGTTAATACCTACGATCCGGTCAGCATGGCCAACTACATTCCACTTCCCTTGCACATCCTTGTAGCCTCCTACCTTGCCATCACCGTCATGATTAAAACAAGAATCAATTGTACTGGGAGAAAATAGGTTCGCAATATTGGCAAAGCTTACCTGCTGCCTAGTATTTCCGTATATGTTAATACTGTACTTAGTTACGTGATGAACTTCAGAGAATAATTGCAGTTCATTGATAAACTGGAAGTGCGCTCTGAGCCTGAAATACAGCAGTTCGCGCAAGCTGCCGCCAGCAGGGTCATCATACACTCCCTCAGGATGTAATAAGCCGGAAACGCCGTTTTGGGCGTTGAGCATCCACGACAAAGGAAGAAAGCACTTGTACAAGTTTGCCTTCATTCCTTTTAAAGATGGATAGTTTTGTGATGCGTTAAGAAATTGCTGAATCGCCTCGGCTTCTTCTAGTTCTTCTCGCCACGCCTCCTTAAGACCGACGATAGCAGCAAGAGCTGAAGCTCGCTTTTCATTTAACTCTGTGGAATTTAATTTCCTGATCGCGAATACTGGATTTTTTTCGCTTAGGATGCCTGCCTCGTTCCAGCTTATCTTTAGCCAGGGCGGGTTACCCAGCACGAGATCGAACCCTCCCTGGCCGCCGAAGATGTCGGCAAATGCCAGCTCCCAGTGGAAGAATCGATGTCGTGAATACGAAGCTTCGACTGTCTGTATGTTTGGGAAGTTCTTACGCAGCCTGCTGATGCGAAGTTGTCCGAGCTTATCCTTCAAGCCAGGCAAATCGCTGGTCTTATCGACGAGTGATGCCAAATCATCGGCAGGCTCGGCAGCTTCCGAGGCGACCGGGAGGTCTGGCTGTATTGCGAGGTCGACGATGTTTCCTTCCAAGATGGCTCCGATTTCCAACCACCACTGGTCGCGCGAAGGAAGCGAGCCGCTTTGGGTGATGGGCCAGAACCAAAGGGCGCACCAATAGTCCATGACTAGCTTGAGCCGGCGATAAGGGGTGGCGACGTCCTCATCCTCGTTGAGTACGTGCTTCTTACGGAGCTGCTCCTTCTGCGCGCGGGAGAGGAGTTCCGTCGCGGCGGCGGTCTCGGGCCAGAGCACCAATGGGTCCTCCGTTCGTTCACGATCCTCCTTCATCAACCGAGTGTGTTCAGCCCACAGATTATCGATCGCCTTCGAGAGCTGCTGGAGCCGCTTAATCTCGCTCGCGGCGAGAGGCTTGATGAATTCCTTCCTCCACTCCTTGATCCGCTTGAAATCTTCAGGATAGAGCGACTTGGCGACCTTATCAGTGTAGTTCGCCATTCCTTCGTCGGGCAGGAGGAAGTGGTATACTTCCGTCTCCTTGCGGTCCGGCTGCATCGGATCGAGCCGGCGCGGCTCCGTATCATACCACTTGGGCTCACCCTTCCCGTAAGATAGAAGCTTCTGATCGTAGACCTGACGGCGCGCGCCGACCAAACTGTTTCCGGCGAATAGCTGATAGCCAAACCACGGAACGCGGGCCGGCTTAGGCGCTTCGCCGGGCTTAGGCTGCTCGCCGTAGATGGCGTTGAGCCAAAGACTGACCTCGGCGAGCTCGGTCGCAACGGGGTTCAAGTCGACGCCGAACACATTGCGGTCGGCGATGAACATGCGCGTCTTCTGCAGCTCGAAGGCATACTGGTCATGCGGGATGCGCTTCTTAAGCTCATCCTGCTTACGTTCTAGGTAGGCTTCGGCGAGCTGGTTGACGGCTTCGTTCAAGAACGCCGCACTGCCCATGGCGGGCTCACAGATGGTCAGCTTAAGGATGTCGTCCGCCGTCTTGCCGACGAGGAGCTCCTTGAGCGCGTACTTAACCAAGCAGCGGGTGAGCACCTGGGGGGTATAATAGCTCGCGCTCTTCTCGCGGTCACGACCGGCCAGACGGTAGATGAAAGTGCCCTTGGCATACTTGCGTGCCTGTTTACGTCCTTCGTCATTCGTATCGTACACGAGTTCGTTTTCGGTGTATTCGCTAATACGGCTAGCCGGGACGAACCAGGCCGACTCCATGACGTCCTTGGTGCCACCGCCCTGCCCTGCGCCCTCTTCGACAGTATCTTCGTCTTCTGACTCATCGTCGCCTTCACCTTCTTCTCGGACGACAGAAGCACGGCCCTTCTTGGCGTTGGGGTCAGGCTGAACTTCGTAGAGTTCCTCATCCGCGAAGAAGCCGCGGTATGAGAGTAAGGCTTCATAGACCTCGCCGAGCTGATTGATTGATAGAAGCTGGTAGCTGACACGACCCTTCCGCTTTCCTCGGCTGAGAGACATCAGCTTGATCACCGACTGCCAGACGTGATTAGGAAAAACGACCTTGTTGAGCAGCGGAGTCGACTCGGGATCGAAAAGCTTACTGTCGAGCGGCGCCAGGGCGAAAGCATCTTTGACGGTGCCCTGGGTCAGAGTCGGCTGATTGGTGAGGCCGCATCCTCCGCTGACCGCCTTGAAAAGTCCCTTCAAGGAAGCATCGAAGTATTTGCCGTCGCGATCACGCACCCCCTCGAGACGAGCCTTCTCCGCGATGTCGCGCAGGATCTCTAGGCTGTAGCCCTTGAAGTAGACATCGCTCTTCTGGATGGGGACATAACCCAGCTCCGGACGGGCCTCGATGTAGAAGAGGAACATCAACCGGTAGACCAAGCGCACGCACTCGAGACTGAGTTCAGAGGGATCGACCGCATCCTTGCCGGAATAGAAACCCTTCTTGTCCAAGGCAGCCTGTTCGCGGAGCTGTCTAACCGCCTCGTTGCCAAGGATTTCGATGGCCTCGCGCAGGGCGTATTTCAGGTCTGAACTGACGCCGTGGGCATGCTTGTGGGCGTTTTCTTCAAGTCCTTCCAGGAGGCTGGAGCCGGTGGACGGAGCGATGCTGTCCGAATGGAGGAGCGCGGCAGCCGCCTTGAGCGTGAGGTCTTCCTTACGATCGAGGATTTCAGCCCAGTCGAAACGAAGCAGCCGGTTGTTCGGCCACTTCATCCGATCGATCAGCACCCATTCACGCAGGCCGACCAAGAGGACGTAGCGGGCGGGCTTCTCGGAGGCGAAGATGGTCTCCGACAGAATCTCCAGCCACGTGTAATTACGGTAGGCCGGCGGGACCTCCTGTCCGTCGAAGTGAACCGGCTTCAGCTTCTGGTCGAGGACGCTCTCTTCCTCCTGGCCAGGATTATAGGCAGGGACGACCAGGAGCCGCGGATTGCCTTGTCCGTCGCGACGCACGAGCCAGGTCGGCATCGGATGGCGATCGATAGGCTCGAACATCTCATCCGAAAGCTTGTAGCCCAAGGCCTCGAGCAAAGGCTTGTGCAACTCGCGATGCGCACGGATACATTCGGCCGGGTCACGGAGGCGGCCGAGCTTATTGAGCTCAGCAAACCACGGAGTGCCCTGACGGCGGAGCTTCACAAACGGGGTGACCTTGGCTTCTTCGTCTCCGGCGGGGGCGGCATCGGCTGAGGCCTGCCAGCGGTCGATCAGTTCGCGGATGTCTCCGGCAAAGACCTCGGCCAGGTATTGATGGCCGTAGAACTCGTTCTCGTTGGTGATGCCAACGAAGTTCTGGGATGCTTGGGCAACGGACATGGAAATAGGTTCAGGGACGGGTGACGACGGCGAGCACCTCGATGAACGGGCTCGGCTCGATGGTGAGGGTGTCTTCGACCCATTGACGGTACTCGTCGAAGACTTTGGTGATCTGGCTGGTCTTGCGCTCGCGGACGGAAGACTTGTAGCCCTCGGCCTGGCCGCTCTGGCTCAGACGTAACTCCAGCTGGTCGACCTGTCGGCCCTGCAGCTTCTTGAGATTAGCCAGGTGGCTCTCGAGACGAGCCAGCATGTCGGAATTGAAGTCTTCCTGTTGAGCGATCACGTGTGCCCTCATCGCGTCGATGGCACCAGGGAGGGCGGCCTTCAGGGGCTCGAGCGCGGGAGCCCTTCCAGGATTCGGCAAGGAACTGGCCTTGAGGCCGTTTTTCTCAAGGAAGGCCATGAGCGGCTCGAGCTTATAGCCCTTACCGTCGTATACCACCGCCTGCCAATCGACCAAGAGCGGCTGACCCTTCTTGTTTGGGATGAGTCCCATGACAAGGAATGCGTGCGTACCGGCGGGGAGCGTAGACGAAGTGATCACCGGCGCCTTGAGGCGTCCAAAGTGGGCCAGCACCCGGTCAGAGATCCATTCCATGAACGGGTGCTGCGGCCAGAGGTAATGAAGGTCCGGCCAGGTGTCTTCTTCCAGTCGCTGCTCGCGGGCGCTGTCAATCGCGGCCTGAACGTCGTCACGTCGTGCGCTGAAGTGATATCGACCCTGCGTCTCGCGCACCTCAAGCGGGAGTACGGACCTCAGGCGATCCTTAAGGTCGAGGGGAGCGGTGAGGCTCAATGACTCACTGGAGTCTTCGGCCGTAAACTGGATGCTCTTACCGGGCTCGGAGTTCAGTAGGCTAAGGGCCGTCTTCACGAAGTGATAATCGGGCGACACCTTGCCGGCGCCGAACAGGCTCTTGGGGGCGACAATATGATTGAGGCTATCAGGTGCCGCGGGAGCGGCGGAGGCGGGCGTGGCGACGGGCGACCCACATAGCTGGAGTAGCCAGTCGTCGCCTTCCGATTCAGCCGCACCTGACTCTAGCTTGGCCTGCGCCTCATCCATCTTCTTCCCGAAGGCCTCTGGACCAGTGCCGGAGGCCATGGCTTCAGCGACCTTCTGAGCCTCCTTCTCGGGGTCATGGACATTCAGGAACGAAGCCGGATCGCCCAGGTTGATGGTGGCCTGCTCGTCCTTCTCCTGAAGAATCTCAAGGATGCGGAAGTCGCCTTTGATCTTCTCAACTGTCGTCTCCGTGTAGAGATAGGAAATGATAGGCTGATACTTCTGGCCGTATCGGTCTACGCGACCGTTACGTTGCTGGAACACCATGAGCGACCACGGAAGATCGAAGTGGATGAGCCGGTGGCAGAAGTAGTGGAGATTGAGGCCCTCAGATGCGACGTCCGAACACAGCAGCACGCGGATAGGATCTTCCTGACGGCCGAAGCGATCGACGATCTCCTGCTGCTCCGTGTCGCTCATGCTGCCATCGAGGACGACAACCTTCTCCGGTGCTATGCCTACTGCGCCGGGAAGATTTTCTTTAAGCCAGCTCAAGGTATCGAGGCGTTCGGAGAAGATGACCACGCGGTCATCCGGGCGAGAATGGTCCCACTTCCAATCCTTGGAATTAAGCAACTCAACCAGTTGCTGATAGCGGCTGAAATGCTCTGGGTTGATCGCAACCAGCTTCTCCTTGAAGACATGGAGGGCGGCGATTTCCGCGGCTACGTCGGCGGAGGGCTCTCCGTCGGCCGCCAAACTGGCCAGACGGCGCTCGGTTGAAATGAGCGCGGCTGCGGGGCTGGAGAACAAGCCCTTCTGTACGCCGATTCGCTGCAGCTCCTGCTTCTTGCCCGCGTGGTGAGCGCCGCCCTGGGTAAACGGAATTGCGAGCAAGGCCTCGAATGCAGCCTCTTCCTGCGGGCTAGCCGCGCGGGAATGTTGCTGGGTGATGCGCTCCTTGAAGTCATCCTTCACCTGATCCTTGATGTCCTTCTTGAATCGACGGACCACGAGGCCCTTGTCGCGGAAATCTTCGGGGGTGTAATCCTCCGGGTCGCTGATAGCCGTCGGATCGAGCAGGGACATCAGGGAGGCGAAGCTGCGGGCCGACCCATCGTGCGGGGTCGCCGAGAGAAGGATCAGCGTATCGGAGCGACGAGCAAGGAGGCGTGCGAGACGGGCGCGGCTCGAAAGGGAGTCTTCTCCGGCGCGCGCAGCGACGTTGTGGCACTCATCGATGATGATGATATCCCACCAGGCATTCTCTAGGTAGTTACGGTACTCGAGGTTCGTCTTCAGCGTATCGACCGAGATGATCGTCCGGTCGTAGTGATTGAACGGGTTATGGTTGCTCGGGATGTTGTTTCGGACGCGCTGCAGGCCGAGCGAATCGAGACGGACGAGCGGAATCGTGAAGCGTGACCAGAACTCCTTCTGGAACTGCGTCAGCATGCTCTTCTGGGTGATCACCAAGATGCGACGACCGCGGCCACGCTGGATGAGCTCCGTCGCAAGAATGCCCGCTTCGAGCGTTTTGCCGAGACCGACGGCATCGGCGATGAGGATACGCTGACGGGGCTGTCGAAGGGCTTGGAGCGCCGGATCTAGCTGGTAGGGATTTACGTCCATCACTGCGCGATTACCGAGATGGATCTTGTCGTCATTCGGCGTTGAGCGACGCAGCTTCGCCTCGAGGTAGAGGAAGGACTTATCGAAACGATCGCTGTCGTCGGGGATGAGTTCGGTCGTTTTAGGATCGAGCACAGGTATATCGCCCTCCATCTGCGTCAGGAACAATCCCTCACGACCTTTGACCAGTTCGGAAACCCCGTCGCAAGTAAGCAAGTGGCCCCCGTCGCTGGACGGGTCGATACGCCTTACCAGCCATTCCTCATCACGGATGACTACACGCGAGCCCGGAGCGAACTGGAGCATAGTACTTAGATACGAACACGGGGAGTTAACCCCAGCAATTAAGGTCAAAAGTGTCATTTTATAATAGGTTTTAAGCCTCAGAGTAGGGGGTTATGGGTTGACTTAACAACCAACTGTTAACATTATCTCCAGATGGACGCTAATCCTACAAATTCATCAGTTTTCTATGTAGATAGCGTCCAAGATGACGTGTTTTTAGCCCTGGAAAGGTACCGGAAGGCCCCCTCCAAGAAGGACGCCGTAGTGGCCAAAGCGGTGGTCGGTGCCTTAGTGGATTGGTACCGCTACCGGGGAATGGAAGCCCGGGTGGATACCTACAAAGCACGGTGCATCGGAGAGTCGGTCATTATGAAGGTACCAGACAAACGCCGGGGCGCCCTAGCCCGGCATCGGGGCCGGTACGTCCGGATCATTTCTCTAGGCCGCAACGGCTTCGCCACCTTCCTGCGCTTCGCCCCGGTTAAGCTCAACAAGGCCCAGGAAGAAGCCCTCATCCCTCTTAAGAACTGAATCCCTCACTTCACTCCACACACCTATGCCAAGCTTCGAATACCAACGCATTGATAATGACGGTAACAGAACGGGAGGATTCAATCTAGAGATGGAGGAAGCCTCCCAGACGTGGACCCTGAAATCTGGGACAGTCCCAGGAAATGTCCCTAGAGAATACACCCAGACCACAGCCAGGGAATGGGAGCGCTTCTGGGTAATCAAAGAGACAACTTCGATTGGCGATTGGAATGAACTACCTACAGACGACGAAGGGAGTCAGGTCGACCGCGTCTGGTGCTTCAGTGGCAGTTCGGAACAAGGTTACGTAGAAATCTACGGCACCGGCTGCGATTACCGACTGAAGGACATCGCAGCCATCGTGCCGGGCTTGTCGCAGATTGAGGCCATCGTGAAAGCCTGCGATTTGCAATTGGACGGAGTGTATGCCGAGGAGGAGCCAAACCCTAACCTTGAGACGTTGAAAAAGATCGAGGAACGAAGACTATTGGCCGAAGCCGGCGACCTGGATGTCATCTGTGCGCGCGGCTTGGACCTGCTCTCGGCTCCGCCTCAGTATCGCGACTACGAAGAAGGCATGCGATACCTACGAAAAGCCTCGGATGCAGGCCTCGCGCTCGCGACGTACAACATCGGGGTAATGCTACGAGACGGGTATTCGGGCGAAAAAGACCTCGAGGGCGCACTTCGATATTTCGATCAAGCAGCCGCCGGCGGCTACCCGATGGCCAAGAGGAACGCAGGCATCATGCGTATCAACGGAGAGGGATGCACGACCGACATGGCAAAGGGTTACGCGCTGTTGTTCGAGGCAGCCAAGATCGGCGACTACCCTTCCCTTCTGACAATTGGGCGCATGCACCTGCGTGGCATCTATTTCAAAAAAGACCCTGTCGAAGGCGCAGCCTGGCTACTCTTGGCGCATAAGGTCGGGCTTATCGAAGGCTCCATCGCCGTCGCCCAACTGCGCGAACAATACGAAGCCGATGAGGTCATGCTCCTCCTCGAGAAAGCCGAAGCGCGCATCCCTGGCCTCATCAAGGAGCTCGACGCCAAGTAACAAGCCACTCACTCAACAAAGTTGCGTAAACAAAACAGGAGGCCACTGCGTGGCCCCCTGGAGTTTCGAGATCAAGTCCTCGCTTACTTGCGAGGGCCGTTACCACGGCCGCCGCCGGACGAATTGCCGGTGGTGCTCGGGTAGTTGCCGCCGTTGCCTTGATTGGACATGTTTTGCCTTTCTATTCTTGGGGTTGGTCGGATTAGCTGAGTCGGACTACTCGTCCGAGTCGCAAAGCTTATCGTGGTCGCACTCGTCGTCGTCGGGATCGACGAGATCGTTCGTGTGGAAGTAGTTGTTCATGGCGTCTTCCATTCTGCCCGCTTTCCGCCGCATGCAAGGGGCTTATGTAGAACGCCTGGCAGCGAATACTGCCACCCCCGTGTCGCACGAATCGTCCATATGCCTTCCAGCCCCTTTAAAGATGAGGTTTTCCGAGTCGCACGAGACAGCGACGCGGACAGAGAGCGATAACTACGCTCTGTTATTATAATACAACGGGCGGCCTGGCGAGCCGTAGTACCAACCTAACCCAAGTCGTGGATTATAAATAGATAGGTGTATTATAATGTAGGTCGCTGAAACTTTGCGGGGTTGGTGTTGTTAGACCGTCCGCGAGGGGCACAACCCCTCTCCCGCTTTTTGACAGTTGAAGACGGTTAGGTGTTCACGAGGTCAGTCGGCCTTAGATCAAGGGCTGGAGTCTTCTGCGCA
>Ga0114970_10000758_pt1 | contig 24236 bp, 19 predicted proteins | sample M_140205_XF_Meta_FD_87030 | JGI IMG/M metagenome (GOLD analysis project Ga0114970, IMG submission 87030) | Freshwater microbial communities from Lake Montjoie, Canada to study carbon cycling - M_140205_XF_MetaG | ecosystem: Environmental > Aquatic > Freshwater > Lake | place: Lake Montjoie...
GCCGCGCTACGACGGTGATCTTCATGACCGCCGTATTCCTCGCCTCGGCCCTCTGGACTGTTGTTTTGCTGGCTGGGCAATCGCGTGAACGGGGGTTCATCGACGCTGCCGTCGTTAGGCAAATCGAGGTGGTGGCTGCTTCGGTTGCCAGCCAAGGTTCGACTCCGCTTTTCCTGATCGCCGAAGATGCGCCGCTCGCCTCTGCGGTGGCGGTGAATCTCTCGGGCCATATTTCGAAGCAACCGGGCCACCCGCCCGTCTACACGCTCGAGTCTGCGTTTGCCGACAGCCAATACGCACTTTGGCCGCGCTACGATCAGTTTCTGGACGCACCCGCACCGACTGGGCTCTCTCCTGCGGCTGATCCCTCCACCGAGCAGGAGCGGCACACTCCTTTTGTAGGGCGCTCGGCCCTCTATATCACGCGCCAGGCGACGCAGGATTTGCCCCAAGCTATCACCGCAGCTTTTGGCGCTTGGCGACTCGCCGCCGAAATCTCCGCCCCCGACGGGCAGATGCTCCGCGTTTACTTCTGCTCCGACTACCAGACCATGCCATTGTGAGCGTGACGTGAGGGGCAGAGCCCGCTACAAATCCCTCCTCCATGCCCAAGCCCAAAGTCCTCATCTCCGATCCCATTTCCCAGCGCGGGGTTGATGCCCTCGCCGAGGGCGGTTTGCTTGACGTAACTTTCAAGCCCGGACTGCCCCACGACGAACTCCTCCAGATTATTTCCGAATATTCCGCCCTCGTGGTCCGCAGCCAAACGAAAGTAGGGGCGGATGTCATCGCCGCCGGTGCCAAACTCAAGGCGGTGGGCAGGGCGGGCGTCGGGGTCGACAACGTGGATGTCGATGCCGCCACCCAGCGCGGCATTGTGGTGATGAACACCCCAGGAGGCAACACCGTCTCGACTGCGGAACACGCTTTCTCCCTGCTCGTGTCTGTAGCTCGGAAAATTCCGCAGGCCGACGCCAGCGTCAAGTCGGGCAAGTGGGATCGGAAAAGTTTCGAGGGCACCGAACTCAACGGCAAGGTGCTGGTCATTCTCGGCATGGGCCGTATCGGCGCGGAGGTGGCCAAGCGGTCTCTCGCCTTCGGTATGCGCGTTATCGCTTACGACCCCTACCTCTCCGAGGCCCGCGCCCGCACTCTGCATGTCGAATTGGTCGAGAATATCGACGAAGCCGTTCCACAGGCTGATTTTGTCACCATGCACATGCCCCTCACGGCGGAGACGCGCCATATGCTCGACGCCAAGCGACTGCAGTCCCTGAAAAAGGGTGCACGCATCGTCAATTGTGCTCGTGGCGGACTTGTTGACGAGGTGGCCCTGGCCGCCGCGTTGTCCTCCGGTCATCTCGCAGGCGCGGCCCTCGACGTTTTCGAGACAGAACCGCCCGCCGCCGATTCGCCGCTGCGGACGGCCCCAAACATTGTTTTTACGCCGCATCTTGGAGCCTCCACCGCCGAGGCGCAGGAAAGCGTCGGCATCGAGATTGCCCATGCGATCCGCGCGGTGCTGCTCGATGGTACGATTAATAACGCGGTCAATGCGCCAAGCGTTGACGCCAAGACCCTGGCGGTCCTCGGCCCCTACCTGCGTCTGGGTGAGAGTCTCGGTCGATTCGTCGCCCAACTTGCGCCCAAGCGTTGCGCAACGCTCCGCGTGGACTTCAGTGGCAAGGCTCGCGAGATCGAGACGACCCCGGTCACTCGCTCGATTCTAAAGGGCTTCCTCGCTCATATCAGCGGCGACGAAGTCAATGAGATCAATGCACCCGGCCTCGCGGCAAACCTGGGCCTGAAGGTCGTCGAGTCCAAAGTGAGCGACAGCGGGGAGTTCACCGATCTGATCCAGGTGACAGCAGAGGACGGCAGCAGCTCGGCCACCGCGGCAGGCACCTTCTTCGGGCATAAGCCCCGCGTTGTCCTCGTCAACGGGCGTCACATCGAAGCACAGCCCGACGGCGTGCTGCTCGTCCTCGAGAACAAGGACCGTCCCGGTATGGTCGGACACGTGGGCACCTTGCTCGGCAAGCACAACGTCAACATCGCCAGCATGTCGCTCGGACGCGATCAAGCCGGAGGCACGGCGCTTACCATCCTTAATCTCGATTCGGCGCCCAGTGAGGATGTGATGGCGGAGCTGCGCAAGGACCCGGACATTGTCAGCGCGCGGACCTTGAAGCTTTAGACCGGCCGGCGACGTCGCGCGAAGCGGATTTGCAGGTGCTGCACAGTCTGGCGCTTGAAATTTTCAGACTACTGACCGGGCGGAGTGAGCCAAGACTTCTGCCGCCGCCCGGCGACCGGTCGCGATCGCGCCGTGCACCGTACCGCTGTGCCCCTCCAAGTCGGTTGCCTCTCCAGCAAAATAAAGCCTGCCTCCCAATGGTGCGGCCAGCGCCGAGCGATGGCGCGGCTCAGTGTGGGCAAGCGGAAAACTGTAGAGGCCGCGGATAAACGGCTCGTTAGTCCAGTCGGCGACATGCGCGTCGATGAAAGTTTCCGACGCGGCCCTCGCCCCGAAAATACGGTCAAGCTCGCCGAGCGCGAACTCTACGAGATCCACTTCCAAGCTGCGCAAGAAATCCGCCCGCGTTCCGCTCACGAAGGCCGTCAGCACAAACTCCTTGCCGCCGCGCCCCTTGCCGGGTGTCCAGAACTGCGGCAAAAAAGTGTCTGAGTGCAGGAAATACATATCCTCGGGCCAGAAGCGCCGCGCGAACTTAAGAAGAATTTTCATTCCGCCATCCATGCCGATACTCACCACGGCCTCCTGCTTTTCGGGCGGCAGGGCCGGATGGAACTCGGGACCGCCATCCCTGAGCACGGCCACCGATCCCGTATAGATCACTGCGTCGCAACGCATCGATTCCCCGCCCGCCCCATGGACGACTGCATGGTCTCCACCCCACTCGATCCGCTCCACCGCCACACCACAGCGCACCTTGCCTCGCAACTTTTCCAAGAACGGATCAAGTAGACGCGCGTAGGGCTGACGGACCGTGTAGTTCGCCTCGCGCATCTGCCAGTTCTTCTCGTAGCCGATAAAGCCGCGCATGCCCAAACGATCCAGTGTGGTGCCATGCTCGACGCCGAGGCGTGAATCGAGGTAGTGCCAGGCGCGACCGGGCACGTGCCTCGCCACCAAACACTGCTCCACCGTCCACGCCGGCCCGTTATAGCTGCTAACGTCTTCCACGAAATCAAAAGCCTCGCGCAGATCTTGCCCCGCCCGCGCTTGCTCGAGTGAGAGTAGCCGCCCATCGTAGCGGATGTAGTCGTGGACTCCCTCGTGTCGGATCAGCTCAGCGCCGGACGACTCCACCAGCGGAAGCAGACAGTTCTCCAGTCCGTGCACCTCCTCCGCGCCCAACTCGATGGGAAAGTCGGCAAAGTCCTCAATGTGCCGGATTCTTCCGCCCACGCGGTCGGCTGCCTCTAGCACAGTGACATCCGCCTTTCGCTGCACCAAGTGCTCAGCCGCGGCCAAGCCCGACGCACCGGCGCCAACGACGATCACGTGGGGGTGGTGCATGCGATCTAGCACACTCTTTTCCCGCGCCCCGCGCAAATGCTTTCGCAGGCAGCCGGCCGGAGCGATTCTCCTTTTCACTCGGCGTCATCTGCCTTTGAGTCCCGTGACCATGTTGCGTTCTCTATTCCGTAAAGAATGGCCCCTGGCCGCAGTCTGGTCCTCCGCCCTCCTCTGGCTGGTCTTTGGAAGTGCATGGGCGGACTCACTGCAGTCGGGCGCACTCTCTGCTGCCGCGCTCCTCTGGATCTGCACCGCCATCCTTTTCTCCGCCTTCGCTGTCGTCCGCCACGCCGATGTCCTCGCCGCTCGCTTCGGCGAGCCCTACGGGACCATGATCCTTACGTTCGCGGTCATCAGCCTCGAGGTCCTGATGATCGGGTCACTCATGCTGCAGGGCAGCGAGCCGGCCCTCGCTCGGGACACCATGTATTCCGTTGTGATGATTGTGCTGACCGGCTTCGTTGGGTTGTGCCTGCTGCTCGGAGGAATCAAGTTCCGCGAACAATCCTTCAACCTGCAGGGAGCCAACGCCTATCTCGCCATGATTCTGCCGCTCTCGGTGGTGGGCTTGGTGCTTCCGCTCTACACGCGCTCAGGTTCCCCCGGCTTCTTTTCCCCGCAACACGAGATCGTTCTGGTCTTCCTCTCCGTTGCTACTTACGGGATTTTTCTTTTGGTCCAAACCAGCCGGCACCGGGGATTTTTTCGTCAGCGGGACGAGAATAGCACCTCGGAGAACGACTCGTCCTTGCTCCCGACGTGGTTCCACCTGCTTTTGCTTCTGGCCTACATCCTCCCGGTGATTGCCTTGGCCAAGAAGCTGGCGCCTGTGCTGCACACCTCCACCTTGCATCTGGGCCTGCCGAACTCAGTCGAGGGGTTGGTCGTCGCGCTGCTGTTGCTCTGCCCGGAAGGTTTCGCGGCCATCGAGTCAGCGCTGCGCAACCGGATGCAGCGCTCGGTCAACATCCTGCTTGGCTCCGTGTTGGCCACCATCGGGCTGACCATCCCCGCCGCGCTAGGAATCGGGCTGCTCACCAGCCAGCCGGTGCTCTTGGGGCTCGATAGCCCGGAGGTCGTCCTCCTGCTGGTCACCCAGGCGCTCTGCATGCTCACGTTCGGCCAAGGTCGCACCAATATGCTGCAGGGAGCAATCCACCTGCTGATGTTCGGCGTCTATCTTTTTGTCGTTCTGGATACGCCCTGAAAATGGCCAACCCCCGGCCTTGGTGGCAGGAGCTTTTTCCTGCCGTCCGGGACCGCCTCTGCTCCTCCGGTCCCTTACCCCCGCGCCAGAACCATGACGTAGCCCCCCGGGGCAATTACGCGCTCCAAGCCAATCGGCTCTCCAGCTACCTCCGCCTCTCCCACGCTGCCGGAAACAATCTCCGGTCCGACCCGCGTTACCGCCATACCTCGGGCCAAGCCCAGACCCGCACATTTCATCGCGGCCTCCCGGGCCGACCAGAGCACAAAAAAGGCCTCCTCGCGGAGGTTCTCTTCCAGCGCTTGCCACGCGGCACATTCGTCGGGGTGGAAATATCGCGCGACGATCGACGCCATCTCGCGAACCTCCCTGACCAGTTCCAGGTCCACCCCCACCGGTCCGCGTCGCACCGCTACCGCAACGTAATCGCCTGCATGGGAGACGTTGAAATCCCATCCGTCGGCGTGCAGTAAGCGGGGCTTCGTCTCGCCGTCCTCGACAAACACAAGGCTCCCGGCCGGACGCCCAAGGCAATCAGCGACCAACTTCCGCCGGATCCCACGTGAAACGACAAAACGCGCGCGGCGGGGTTCACTCTTGAATCGAACCAACTGATCAATCTCTTCCGCACCAAGATATCGCTCCCACTCTGCTGCATCATCCAAACGCGCCAAACGCAAGATCAGCCCGTCGAGAAGAATGTTGGCCTGTGTCCCTCCATCAATAGGAGCATCCACTTTACTGCAGTTCATAGCGGGCTGCGCGTGGACGAAAATACTTTGTTCGCATACAATGAAACCTCCGCCTGCGTGGGACGTTGTCCATCCTGATACGGCATGATGAAGGCCGCCACTTCGTAGCTGTAGAGACGCGTGCCGCTCTTGATGAACTGCCAAAGGTTGGCCGTGTTGAGATACACGTCGCTATTGAATTCGATTTCGACCGGCTCGCCATTGAGGAAGGCCCCCCACAGCATCAGCGCGGGACCAGTCGGACCGCGAAAAGGAAAGACGTTGAAACTCAACTGCCGGTCCGCCACGCGCAACATCTCCCAGGTGACCCGTCCATCCAAGTGCCACCCCGCACCCGGCATGCATTGGTCGGGGCGATGGTAAAGTTGGTTGGCGTTTCCTTTCCTAGGATTCCAGTAGAAATGGTAGCCGATCACTTTGCCAGGAACCCCATTCGCCGACTGCCTGATGTATTGGTAGTCATCGGGACGTAGAACCCCCAAGATCGAAGAAGGAACATCGCCGTCCACCCTGAATTGCCCGTCCGCGCCAGCCCGCAAAATGGCCGGAGAAGGAGGATGCGCCACACTGGATCGCCACCAAAACCAAGCGTGCGCTGCGAGCATGGCAGAGCAGGCCAAGGCCAAGACTACGTAGCCTTGCGGAGCACAAGATGAATTACACGCCGCGGAGGTCAGCCAAGTTCTATCGCCGTGGGGAACTTCTTCCATTCCCTGCGTGCCTCCCGACAAACGCTGCCACCAGGCCAATCCCCAAGCCAGCAGGCCGACGCCAGAGAGAAGGATGGCGAGAACAGTGTAACCGGCCGCGTCGTGCGCCGACGCCACCGCAACATTTCCGCCCCCGATCCCCGCCAAGACGAGGAGTAGGACGCGGACCTGATTGCCGAGCAGCGCCATGGCAAACGCCCCTATGAGCAGCGACATTCGCGCCACTATTCCCAGGCGCAGCAGTTCACCCGCAGCCACTCCGACCATTAGCGCCGTCTGCAGCGAGCGAAGTCCGCTGCAAGCCTCCTCCACCCCGACCTTGCAATGCGGCAGCGAGATCGTGTTGCCCGCTGCCGTGGCAGGGTAGCCGAGGAACTGCAAAAGCGAGACCGACCATCCGGTCACCGCCCCCATGAGCGGAAAAGTCATAGCGTTCTCCAGAAACGTCGGCCAAGGGATTCCCAGCAACATGAAAAAGGCTGGGAAAAGTGCGAACCGGGCTCGTTCCGCGCCTCCAGTGATCCACGCAACGGCCAAAGTGTTGGAGAAAGCTAACAATCCGATGGCCCAGAGGATCGGTCGCCAATGGACTGGCGTCTGCCGCACCAACTCGAGCGGTAAGATCGCGAGCAGTGATAAAATGATGATCGCCCACACCGTGCAACTCATAGCGCCTCGCGGATCAGGGACGGATGGATGACTGCGCGGTGAGTTGCTCTCCACCCTCTTCCACAGGAAGTAGAGCGCTAGCGGCGGAACAAACCATCCGTAGTTGTAATCCTCTGATGTTGTCCATTCCCCCGCGCACGCCCAGACCATCCATGTCCAATATCCGCCGACCAACAGCCACAACGGCTGCAACCAACATGAACGTGTTGAAGTCGTCACAAACGAAAGTCTCGCTTAGAGAAATGCGAGTACTCTTATCCCGCGCTCACTTTGAGCCACTCTGGGTTCTCGCGCGCATGTCTGCCGATTTCTGCACAAATCTGCAGCACAGACTTTTGCGGCTTCCAGTCCCACAATCGCTCCGCTCGTGACGAATCCAACACGACCCAAGGCAAGTCGAACGGCCGCGGCGAGAGATCGACGGCCACTTCATGGGACCCGAATTCCTCGCTGCACCACTCGGACAACTGCATCAACGACATCGCGGACTGTGCGCCGCCGCTCACATTGACGATGCGGTCCTCCGCCTGCTGCGGGTGGGAACCGGAACCCATTCCACCTCGTTTCAGTTGCTTGAGGACAAGCGCGAGTAGATCGTCAGGGTGCAAGCAATCCCGGACCTGATGGCCCGTTCCACCGAACCCGATATATTTGAGTGGCGCCTTGGCTGACCAGCTATGGATCCAGTAGCTGAAAATGCCTTGGTCAGGCTTGCCGAACTGTCCGGCACCGGCCATCACTCCGCAGCGATTGACCCATACCGGGAAACCGAACGCCGACCCGTATTCCAGCGCGACTTGCTCGCTTGCGAGCTTGCTGGCCCCATACAGGGAGATGGGCGCGGAGGTTGGGAACTCCTCGCGCACACCATCCGGCCCTGACGCGCCTGATTTCTCGTCGAGCACAAAGGCCCCGTCCTTTGCTGCCACCGGTAGGGAACAAAGCCTGTTGATCGAGTACACCCGACTGGTGCTCAGGAGGATCATACCGGCCTTCTCCCGCTTACAGACCTCGAGCAAATTCACCGTGCCCCAGAGATTGTGCTCCAGTAACTCCCTGCTTCCTGTCTTGCCATCGACCCCCGCCAGAACGCTCGGGTTGGCAGCCGCATCAAGCACCCAGTCCAGATCTCTCCAGCGCTCGAGATCCTTCTCGAATCGCACGTCGCCCCGGGCAAATTCTACTCCTGCAGCCTCGAGTCGCGGCAGGTTCAATTCGCTGCCGGCGCGGCTGAAATTATCGAACCCGCACACGGTATGGCCTGAACGACGCAAGCCCAGCGCCAGTTCGGATCCAACAAAACCGCAGACACCACTGATTAAAATACGCATAGGAAAAACAACTAAAAGACCGAAACACTGAAACCGACAACGGGTGTCCGGCAGACTGTTGGTGACTCTTGGAGTTTCATCGATGCACCTCGGCGTATACTATCGGACTTCATCTTAACACTTCTTTCCATTTCGTGACCGCCTTGTCCAACGTGAAGTCTTTTGCCGCGTGCCTCGCCCGATCCCCCATCGTTCGCGCTTTGATCGCGTCCCCACCCAGGGAGAGCAGCGAATCCGCCAACTTCGCTGCATCACCATTTTTCACCGCGACCCCAGCCTGCGATGATCGGAGCAACTGCGCCACCTCGGATTCCTCCGGGCCGACGTAGAGAACTGGGCGGCCCACCGCGAGAATTCCGTAAATTTTGCTCGGCACCACCAGTCCCGACAGTCCCGCGCGAACCGTAACCAAATGGGCGTCTGCCGCTGCCAGGAAGGACCCTAGGTCGTTCCTCGGTTGCGGGGGAAGAAATGACACATGGGAGAAGGGCGACATGGCTTCGCGCACAGACCCCAACTGAGGTCCCTCGCCCGCGAATACGAATTGTATAGCACCATCCTTCAGAACGCGCACCGCCTCGACCAAGGTATCGAAGTCATGGGCGAGCCCCAGATTCCCCGAGTAGAGTGCGATAAACTTTCCCGTCCACCCCAAGCGCACGCGCATCGCCTCCGCCTGGTCCGGCGCAACTGCCTCGATCGGACTCCAATTCGCAATCACGTCGATCCGGGACGCGTCAACCCCGCGAGAAACCAGTCGCCCTCGCATGTCGCGGCCGAGAACCACCACCTCGTCCTGAAGACGTAGGGCCCAAGTCGAGACCCTACGCAAAACTTTCGCCAAGAGTCCCCGCGACCGAAGCACGCCTAGTTCCACAGCCAGCTCGGGATAGACGTCTTGTGACCAATGGATCCGTCTCCGCGCCCAGTGCGCCGCTACTGCCATAACAGCGACCTGCATCGGCGGGTCTGTCATGGAGATCGCAGCATCGATCGCCCCCATCCTCCACACATGCCACGCGAACTGAGGATAAAGCCACAGGTAACTCAGTGCTCGTCTGAAGAGCGAGGCACGCGAGAACGATGCGGAGCCCACCCGGATAAGTTCGACTCCATTGATGCTCTCCCTCTTGGGTAAATTGAGATCGCGAGGCCCGCGGCTCGTCACCACCAGCACCCGTGCCCCGCCCCCGGCCAAGTTTTCTGCCAATTCCTTGAGCAACACCCCAGTCGCCCCGGCGACCGGAGGATAGACGCGGTTCGTAAATAGATAAGTCGGGGTTGCCACTTGTCACCTGTCACCGCGCACAGGGAGCCGGTTGTGCTGTTCCTTGATCTTTGCGGTGATCAAAAAGTCATAGAAACCATTCAGAGTGCAGTAAGCCAATCCCGGGTATCCGTCGAGAAATCCGCCCCGGACCACATAAAGATAAAAAAACTTGAAGAGCCACCGCGCCGGGAGCCTTGCATGCAAACGTTTGAGCGCTCGCCTCCGCTCCAGCGGGCCGGATGAAATAAGATCCGCCAACGGAATCGGTCCCGCACATAGCGCCGAAGCCTCCGCTGCTTCCTCGCTGGAATAGCTGTTATGCCGATCCACCCAGTCGGCGATGCCTTTGCTAAAGTTCAGGTGGTCGTAGGGGGTGCGAAGATATCCTGCTGTGCGTTCCACTCGGTCCTCTCTCTGGCCATGCCCCGACTTTGCAAAGCGTGCCTCCCCGCGCTTCACAAATCGGACTTGATGGTACGGATACTGTGAGCTGTGTTTGATCCAACGCCCTAGAAAAATAATCCGGTTTGCTACAAAGTAGGCGCTGTGACTGTCCTCCGTGATCGCCTCATCGCATTCCCGGCGCAGCGTGTCGTTGAATCGTTCATCAGCATCGAGATGGAAGACCCACGGATGGCGGAATTCGACGTGGTCCAACGCGTAGTTCCGCTGAGCTCCGAAGTCGTCGAACTCCCGCTCGAAGATGCGCGCGCCGCGCGCTGCGGCAACCTCACAAGTGCGATCTGTGCTCTGTGAATCGAGCACGACCACGTCATCGCACCAAGCCACGGAATCGAGGCAGGGCTCGATGTTGACTTCCTCGTTCCTCGTCAAGATAAGGATGGAAAACACTTTTTTGTTGTCCCGGTCGCTGCGTGGAGGTCTCTCTACCGATTACCGACTTCCCGCGCCGGATTACCTGTGACTATTTTTCCTTCATGGACATTGCGCATCGCCACGGCGCGCGCTCCGACCACTGCCTTCGCCCCGACACTCACTCCCGGCCCGATAAATGAGTCTGCGCAGACCCAGGCTTCGTCCCCGATTTCGATCCTTGCACGAACGAGCGGCATGGATGCCTCGCGGAATTTGTGCGTGCCACCGCAGAGATGAGCGCGTTGTGAGATCGTGACACGCTCCCCGATCTTGAGCGGTCCGAGGTTGTAAAGCAGGGCGTCGAAGCCAACAGAGGACCAGTCGCCGATCTCGAGATTCCAGGGAAGGAAAACGCGCGCCGATGGATCGATATGGACCTGTGCGCCGATCTTCGCTCCGAACAAGCGGAGCAGAAATCTCCGCCATCCCCAGCAGAGCCGCGGACTCCAGCGAAAAACCGGTGTAAAGCACCCCCAGAGGACACGACCGATGAGTTCTCCAGGTGCGTATTTCCTGCTCTGTCGATTTTCGTCGATATTCATGCGAGGGTCCCTTTGACGGCACCCTTTCCATCGAGTAAATCCGCAAAGACAGCGAGATATTGACCGGCTATAATGTGTGACGCAAAGTTTTCTGTTTTGCGCCGCGCTCGGCTTCCCATAAGCGCCCGAGCTTCGGGATCCTTGACCAGCCTTCCGAGAACTCGGGCGAGTAGAGACGGTGCGTCCGGAACACGGTGGTTGAAAACTGCTCCGTTTATGCCGTCCTCGATGTATTCCATAAAAGCTGCGATGTCGGACACCACGGGAACGACGCCGCAGGCCATCGCTTCGAGCGGTGCCAAAGGCATTGCTTCGCCGAGATCGGCCAGCGAGGGAAGACAATAGATATCGAGACTTCCGTAGAAATCTGCAATCTGGTCATTGCCGAGAGGCCCTAAAATCTCCACGGGAAGACCCTCCGCCATGCGCTTGATCCTCCGCCAATACTCCTCTCCTCCGCCCCCCGCACTTTTTTCCCAAGGCCCGGCAATTCTAAGTCGCACTGGCGATCCGGCATGAACCAATTCCCTGAAGGCCTGCAGCAAAAGATGAACGCCTTTCTCCGGATGAATGCGCCCTAGGGAACCGATGACCACCTCATCGCGTTCCTTGCGCTCCCTGAAGCAAAGAGTTGAGGAGTCCAATGGATTGTTGATGGTAAACACTTTTGATGCCAAGCAAGGCTGTTGCTCGCGTATGGCCGATGCCACAGGTTTGGAAACAGCAATGAATGCATCAGCGTGCCGGTATAGCCTGTATTGGTGTTTGGGAAATCTGTGGGCGGCAACGACGAGTTTCCGGCCTTTGCTGCCACGCCGCCCGAGCACCGCAGGAAGCCAGAAGTCATTCGTTATAAGAATGTCACCGGCAGGAATATCGGACCTGACTCTCAGCGCATATGCCAGATCTTTTGCCAGATCTAACCAGATATTGGTGCCTTGACTGTAGCCGTCTCTTCGCACGATGCGGATTCCTTCAAAAGTTTCCTCCTTGGCTTGCCCGGGCCACTCGCGAGCAAACACTGTCACATGATGGCCCTTCCTAACGAACTCACGCGCAAGTGTCAGAAACACCTTCTGCACCCCGGCTGCTCCGGGAGGTGGAAAGGCGTGGATCGGTCCAGTGGCTATAACGATATGCATCGCGTTGTCCGATAATTCAAATGATCAGGATCTCATGATCTCTGCGTAAGTTGCTACAAGCTTCGCTGCGGATTGTTCCCAAGAACAGTTTGATGTCACCAGTCTGCGACCGCAGGCACCCATCGAAGCGAGTCGCTCTTGCCCGCTGCCAAGCGCCTCAGCTAGAGCCTGCGACAATTCGTTCTCCTCCGGGTTGACCCACCAGCCAGCACCAAACTCAGCTACCTGACTCCAAGGAGTTCCTGTCGAAGCAATAACCGGACGCCCCCAAGACATAGCTTCTGCGACCGCGATGCCGAAGTTCTCCGAATAGCTCGGGAGCACAAATATCTCGGCATTAGCCAACAGACAATTTTTATCTTCCCCCAACAACTCGCCGGTGATCACCACCGAGTCTTCCACGCCCAACTCGCGCACCATCCGCTCAACATCTTTGCGGTAACCGATCAGATCGGGTCCCGCGAGAACGAGAACAGGACCGGTTTTTTTATCTTGGCCTCGCTGCGCTCTAGCCTCTCGCCGCTGGCCAGCGGCCAGTCCCGTTTGCAGTGGTTCCCAAGCGCGCAAAAGGACGTCGAGGCCCTTTTTCGGATGCAATCGCGACATGAACGCCACCCACCGTCGCCCCTTCAACTCCGGAAATCTATCCTGCAAAACCTCGCGTTCCGGCTTTAGTCCCAAATCAGGCAAATCGACTCCATTCGGCGCAACCACGACCGGCACGGCACTTCTCAACCTGTCCGCATTGCCGCATTCCTGCTTCGCCTCATGCGGATGGCCACTCCGGGCTTGCCGCACAGGAAAGACCGCTTGCCGTATACTCTCCGCCTCACTCTCTGCTGTCGCATGAAACATGGCAGCAGACTGCACATTTCTTTTTTCGAACAGCCGCCACGCCACTGCCTTCCGCACCTTGCTGCGGTTGAGTGACCAAGGTTCTAGCATTCCTCGCGGGGAAATCACCAGCGGTTTGCCAGCAGCGACTGCCGCCTTTCGCGCATACGCGTTCGGCCACATCCACAGGCCGTGGTTATGCACGATATCCGCTTGCCGCGCTTCGGCCTTTACCGTTCGACGGAAACTCGGAGACCACCCCCGACCATGCTCCGAGAGGAAGCTCGAAGGGATGAGCACGCGCCTTACTCCAACAGTCGGCAGCGCAACTCCCCGATAACCTTCATCAAACGCCGCGATTGACACGTCGTGACCCAGCCGGGCTTGTTCCGTGGCAAGCCTCGAGACCGAGACTGCCGGACCGCCTGAAGCCGGCTGCAAAGAAGCAACGACATGGAGGATTTTCACGGGGCTATGGGAAGTCTGCCGGCCAGCTTTAACGTACGGCGGCGCGATGCATCAGCTGGTGTTTAGGAAACGGGTCGCTGCAGCATGCTGTTTCGACGGGCCCAGTCGGTGAGCACAGTGACGCACCACCTCCGATACCAGTCACCCAAATCAACTCCGGGAAAGTTTTCCGGGGGTGCCATAGCCTCACTCCATTCCTTCGTCAGCCAACGGGCAAAGGGAAAAGAGAAGCCCTTTTTCGGGCGATGCAGGAACCAGCCAGGAAGCACTCCAATGGCGTCGGTGAGTAGGCGCTTCCCGGGCGCCAAGCGGATACTCGACGGAATCCTGCAAATCGCCGCAAAGAGATCGGCATCGACAAGGGGCACACGCAACTCCACCCCGCTGGCCATGCTCATAGCATCGCTGTCGCGCAGGAGTTGATTCAACATATACCGGCGTAATTCCAGAAAGCTCACTTGGTCCGGCAAAGGCCAACGCAAATCCGGTCCCGGGCGCAGGTCTGGCAGCACCTCAACCGGCTGAACTGCAGCCAAGAACAGCGCTTCGATCGCCGATGCCTCCCCGGGTAGGAAGATCGAGCGTACGGCCTCAAAAGCCCCCGCCGCGTCGCATGGTCCGCGGAGAAAACGGCCAACGCGCTGGGCCTGACGGAAAGGCAAGCTTCCCGCCACCGCGGCTACCACTGCCCGCTTCGCCGACTTTGGTGCGCCCAGAGTGCGGCTGAATGCAACCATTTTCGGGATGCGCGAGAAACTTTGGTAGCCGCCGAAAAGCTCGTCCCCACCGAGGCCGGAAAGCAGGACCTTCATTCCTCGCTGGCGGGCCAGACGACATACCACGAAGGTATTGAAGCCGTCCACGCTCGGCTGATCTATGCAGCAGAGATAGTCGTGAAACAAATCAAGCGCGCTTTTTCCATCCAGGATCAGAGTCGTGTGGTGCGCCCCGTAGTGACGGGCGATGCGTCTGGCGATCCGGCTCTCGTCGTGTGAGCTCTGCGAAAAACCAATGGTAAAAGTGTTGATATCGGCTCGACCAGCCTCCGCGGCCAGAGCCAAAATACCCACGGAGTCGATACCGCCGCTCAGCAGAATTCCTACCGGCACGTCGCTGACAAAATGGGCTTCAATCGAATCGCGCAGAGCCTGCGCAGTGACCTTTATTGCTTCCGAAGGACTTGGCTCACCACGGGGAAAATCAAGCTGGGCGAAGGAGCGCAACACCAACCCCCTGCGGTCGAGGCGAGCCCAATGGCCGGGAGGAATCTCCCTAATTCCCTCGGCAATCGTGAGCGGTTCTGCGACAGAGCCAGATTGCAGATAGCTGCGCGCGCCGTCCGGATCCATCTCCCGTAGCATCCGCTGCACCGTGAGGATCGAGCGCACCTCGGAAGCAAAAAGGAATTCCCCCGGATCCGCCCGGTAATACAGCGGCTTGATGCCGAACAAGTCCCGCGCCAAAAACAGGGCGTCATCACGCTCATCCCAGATCGCAAAGGCAAACATGCCGCGAAGACGCCTCAGACTATCGGTTCCTTCGCGCGCGAAGAGGCGGAGAATGACCTCGGTGTCGGTGCCGGTTTCAAAGGATTCCCCCGCCCGCACGAGTTCCGCACGGAGCGCATGGAAATTGTAAATTTCCCCGTTGAAAGTGATGGCTAATCGCCCGCCCCCGATTCCATCGGCCCCCTCGTCCGCACGACTGATGCGACCGTTGGTCGGCTGAAGGAACATAGGCTGCTGGCCGCACGGCGAAACATCGATAACTGCAAGGCGTGCGTGGGCAAGGGCGACGCGCTGTGCGCGGTCGATGAATGTGCCCTCGCCATCAGGTCCGCGGTGCCGGATGGAGGCAAGCATGCGAGCGATCCGAGTGCGACCGCTATCGATCGGACCCGCTGGCGAGACAATCCCTGCAATTCCACACATGAAGATAATCCTACACGCTGTAGCCGCCCCGTTCGGAGCAGTTCACGCTTTGTAGAGGAACTCCCCCCCGGCGCCTGCTAGAAAAAGCGCCACAGCATTTTTTGAACCGCTCTAAATGCGCACCGATAGACCGTATTCCTCGAGCAGACGGCGCACGCTGCTTCGGAAGCGATCCACGCCGAAATGGCGGATAGCGAGTGCGCGTAGTTCCTCCGGTTTGAACAGCAGCGGATGCGAAGAAGACCGCGACAGCACCGAGAGTACAGCATCCGCCACCGCGCGACAGTCGTCCGGATCCACCAAGAGTCCCAACGCACCATCTCGAAGTGCATTGACCGAGGCGTCCTTGTTTCCCGCCACAACGGGCTTGCCACAGGCGAGAGCCTCGAGGAACACGATACCGAAACCCTCTTTTTTGCTTGGCATTACGAATACGTCGCAGAGCGAATAATGCGCAGGCAACTCTTCCTGCCCCACGAAGCCGGGCGTGATGAGAGCATGGCCGACGCCCATCGACGCGGCCAAGGTACGGATACGACCCGCATCGTTCCCCTGACCGGCGAGAATGTATCGCGCTTCGGGAAAGGCGGACAGAATACCGGGCAACGCACGCACCACCTGCTCGTAGCCCTTGTATTGCTCGCTGGCATCGAGGCGCCCGACCGTCAGAATGACAGGCGTCGTTGGCGATAAACCATACTTTGCGAGCAGAAAAGCCGGCTTTTCTGCCAAGACAAACTCCGCCTCATGGAACGTGTTGTGCAGAACCCGGAAGCGCTCTGCGGGCAGGTCAAGGTCCAGCATCATCGCGTCTCGGGTGAATTCGCTCACCGGGACAATGAGGTCTGCGTGACACAATGCACGGCGCTTGACCGCGGACTGGATTTTCCACGCCTCGATTCCGTGAGCAGAGCACACGAAAGGCATTCGTTGGCGCCGGTCAGACCATGCGCAGAGGGGGCTGAAGCTCAGATGGGTTGTCCAATTGAGGGCTGCAGATTCGTCGCTGCTGGCCAGCGAAAACACGTGACGGGCAAATTTTGCCTGCGCGGCTAATTTCCCCGCCCCGCCAAATCCAGTGCAATCAACGCCCTCGGCCTTCAGCGGAGCAAGCAAGGCTTCGGTATCATGCATCGACACCAAGCGCAACGATTCGGGTGGAACCACCTGCCTGATTGCTTCAAGAAGGAGGCGTGAGTAGGCCTGAATTCCCCCTTGAAGATTATAAAGCCCCGGGACAAGAAAATTCAGGAACATTGAGTAGAATGGGCAGAGGAACCAACCCTGGTATGGACGCCGTGCGGCACCCGTGGCTGGCGCCGGGACACAAAAAACAAACACCTACGAACTTCGGCTGCTGCGGGCGCGGTAGTAGCTCTGGAATGGGACAGCCAACATCCGGGGGCGCTTGGCTCCTCCCGGCGGGGCAGATCCTTCAACCGCGGGCTGCGGCGTCTCCATGAGCTTCTTGAGTTGCAGAGCACGGGCTCGCGCCGCGGCCGCGTGGTGCGATCGAGGCGCCCATCGGGGCACACGAGTCATGGGAGGTGGTGTGGAAACGGAGGGAATCTCGCTTCGTCCCCCATCAAGCCACCTCATACGGGGAGCATTAACCCCCGCGCCAGCGGCGTCCGCAGCCTCCAGCTGCGGCAACAGACTACGCTCTCCCGCCGCAAAGGGATTCTGTTCGGAGCGCATAAGGAAGACCGAGGCCACCATAACTCCGACGACCCCTTGGAACTGCATTGTGATAAAGACACCCAGCGAGTTCTCGTTGATCGTACCTGCCAAGACCACGAGGCCGATAACGAAGCGCAGAGACGTCATGGGAACACCTGCTGTCAATCGGGTGACGAGTGAATAGCTGGATGCCAGGGCAATGCTGAGGATGAAAACGCCAATATATCCAAAGTTGGCGTAGGCTTCCGCCACTAAACTCCAGGCGATGGACACCGATTGCGGATTGTCCATGTCTACCAGCCCATAGGTGCCCGAGAGAATGATATTCCCGATATGAGTCAAACCCTTGTCCGGAGCGAGGAAGCGGGGCACGAGCAGGTAGGGAATACGTTCATAGGTTTGTCCGTTCAGGAATGGCACCGCTCGCGGGGTTTTGTCTTGCACGAGAAGCAGCATGTGAATATTGCCGGCGCGACTGAAGACGCTGCTGGGTGAGTCCTCCGACTTTCCGGATGCTGAAAAGGTTCCTGAGACACCGCCCACCTCCTGCAGACCGAGACTCAACCACTCCGAGTAAAATGCAGGAAGATTCATGAGCCCCACCCCCTGGCTTCCCTCACCCCAGTAAGCGTTACGCATGGCGTATTTTCCAGGATGCAGAAGCCCGGCCAGCACAAATATCCCGAGCAACAGTTTCCAGGGAAGCTTGGCGCTGCCCAGGGAATAACCGAAGAACGCGAGGATAAGCGGACTAGCTGCCGAGGCTAGCATAAGGCTGGTCAAGTTCAACAGGATGTAGGTAGACAGAAGAAGAATATACAGGAATATTAAACGATAAGGGAGCAACCCCTTGCCATGGTAATAGGCGAGAACAAATATGCCCATGTAGGACAATCCTACCGAGATGCCTCGCGCAACCTGCATGGACTGTCCGGGATAAACAAAGAACTGGGTCAGTTCGTTGACCCCAAACAACAGACCGAGGCTCAGAAGCAAGAAAAGCGTGCGCACCGCGTGGTGGCTTTGGATCATGATAACATTCTTGGGCGCTTTGGGAGTCCGTGCAGTCATGGATATCCACACCACAGTACCAATCAGATTGAATAACAGCATGGTCACAACACCACTGAGTACCTGGTCCTCGGTATAAACGGTGAGCGTCTTCGATGCCTGGAGAACCGGTAACGCAGCAGTGAGTGTACTGTATGCTGAGAAGGCTGGCCAAAGCGGCAGGCCGTGGCTTAAGCCCAGCAACCAGAGGTAAAATGGCCACAGGCCTGCAAGCATCAGTAGGATGCCAGCCGCCAGAAGCACCGCGTTTTCTTGGCCGGCCGTCAAAAACAAGACGGCGCCACACACAGCGGCTACGAGCCAAAAGAGTTTGGTCGTGGTTGATTTCTCTACGGCGACGAGTGGCATTGGAAGAATTAGTACTTAGGAGCAGGCAAGATCAGCGGTTGAGAGGCCTCAAGACACCAAACTAACCTTGAAAGCAAGGGGCGCAAGCCGTCAGCCAAAATGCTTCGCGAAAATATGCCATATTCGCCCGGAAAGCCAATGTGGCACGCAGGAATCCAGCCTTTCGAAGCGGGTAACACGGCAAGTCTGAAGGAGTGGGATTGTAGGGATATTCTGTTTGCGGCTGATGAGTGGCTCCGCGAATATGAACGTTTCAGGGTTTCGGAGTGCCGGCGCTTAGCCTGGTCACCACGGCTTCCGCCGTAATTCGTGGAGCGAACGCCTCGGCGTGCTTGGTCACTTCATCAGGCTGCGCCTTCAGTCTAAGCACCTCCTCGATGGCTTGTGCCATTGCCGCCACATCACCCATCGAGAAAACTCTCGTGTAGGGATTCTTTGCGCCGAAATCATCCGCGCACCCACAGGCATCACTGACCACGGTCGGGACACCTGCTGCCGTTGCCTCATTGATGACCAGACCCCATGTCTCCCAAGCTTCGCTTGGTAAAACAACAACATCCGCCACTGCATAAGCTTTGGAGATCTGCGACTGGTTGAGAAAACCCACGAAAGAGGCCGGAGGAGCACCGGCACTTTGAGCTTTTGAGAGTTTGCTCTCGCTCTCCAGCAATCCCGCTGCACGGCTGTCGTTACACTCCAGTCTATCTCGCTCCACTCGGCTGTCATTTTGATGTTCGCTATCGAACAGAACATCACAAGCGGCGCGCAAATCATCACCAAGTTCCCCGCTGCCGACGAACAGCAAGTGCCACGGATGCGCCGGCTGCTCTGGATCTTTCAAGTTATCACAATTGCCCTTGTCAAAATGTGCTCGCGCCGCGAGCACCACATCTCCTGGCCTCTTCTTCGCAACAAACTTCCCGCAAAACATCACGACGCTCGCATCATGCGGAATATTCCATTCGCTCCGAATACTCTCCCTGGTCACGCTGGAGTCGCTTGATGCGTAAGCTGATTGATCCCGCATTTTCTCCGCCTCCGCCCGGAAACCTTCGTTATCCACACAATACGGCGCATCGATTAACTTACGCTCCAGAACACTGTGCCTTAAATAAAACCGGCGACTCGCCTGCCCGATCGCGAGAAAGTAATCCACTTTGGCGAAAAGGCGATTCAGTGCGAAGTTTCGTGCCAGCCCGAACACCCCTCTTTTCTCGACAATCTTGTCGCTTGTCTCGCCGCGCAGAAAAACTGGAATCCCCACTTTCTTGGCCGCTGACACCGCATCCCAAAACGGTTTGAATCGCCATCCCTCGACCCACAGCGCCGTCGCACCGGCTTCGCGCAGCGACTCCCCGATCGGCGCGGCCAGTGGAATCCCATCGAACTTCCCCATGTCCCATTTTCCACTCAGCTTCAAAAACTTGTGCGGATAGCCCGACAACAAGTCCACATCCCAAGCAAAGGCCTTCCCGAAGTCTTTGTCTTCCGTCTTCCGCACCCCTTGGTCCGTAAGAAACCACACTTCGAAAGAAACTCCGCCACCCTCGCCAATTTCCTCGACAAGCGCTCGCCAGAGCGGTGCTTGGTATTGGATGGGGTGAGAAGTCAGCACGATCAGCTTGCCGGCTGAACGTGCGGCATTTTGAGATTTTGACATTTTGAAAGGTGTCAGGAGTCGTCGCGCTTCGAGCGGCTGACGATCGCACCGAAAATCCGCACCAGTTGCTCACACTCTTCCAAGAGTGCAACGGTCGAGGACTGCTCACCGAGTCCGCGGAATGCAGCTAATTTGAGCCAATAGCGCGTCTCAGCAGCTTCCTTGCGAGCAATCGAGCACTTATGGACGAAGTCCGCCTTCGACTCACCGGCGTTGGCCTCCGCATAGTTGGCGCCGATCGAGGTTGCCGACCGAACGAGCTGCGACACCAGCGGCTTCGCTTCCGGCGTCCGTGCAAAAGCGCCGGCAAAATCCATGACGGATGAGGCAAAGCGCAAAAGCCTCTCCTCAAGCGCCTGCTGCCGGTCGAAATCCGGCCGTTTTTTCTGTTCGTCTTTCAAAATATCAAAATGAGAAATGTCAAAATCACGAGCAAAGCTCGTGCAGCATCTCCTCATACGCCGCTCCATACCGCTCCCATGTGAACTCGCGCGACTTCAGTCTCGCCGCGGCGGACATGCCGCGTATCCGGTCACGGTTGGCGGAAAACCACCGCAACTGCTCCACCAGCGAATCCAAATCCCCCACAGGAAGAATGAAGCCTTCATTGCCTGGAGTGACCATATCCGGAGCGCCCGTGTGATGGGTGGCCAGAACGGGCAGGCCCGCCGACATCGCCTCGATCAGGGAAATTGCGAAGCCCTCGGAAAAACTGGGCAGCACATTGACGTCATGTTGCGGCAGAAAGACAGGCAAAGAATCCCGCGGAATAAATCCGGCATAGCGCAAGCTTTTGGATTCCGGCAACAATCGCCGGTGCTCCTGCCGGATGCCGCCAGCCAGAACCAGTTCGGCATCGCGCAACCCGGCCTTCTCCCACGCCTCGAGCAAAAGCGGCAATCCCTTGCGCAGGGAGAGAAATCCGAGGAAGAGAAAACGCAAAGGCCTGTCTTCATCATCGACGCGTGCGGCGAAATCCGCGTTAGAGCGCTCGACACCGTAGGGATTGACCATGATTTTCGCTTCATCGACGCCTTGCTCGATGAGCGTGTTGCGGCAGTAACTGCTGCCCACAACGATCCGGAAGGCACTCTCGTGCTCCGAGCGCTCCGCTGCCAGCACGTGCTCGGGCCTTGGTCCCTCCCGTTCCGCCCAAGCGGGAAAGCGTCGTGCGGCTTCCTCCATCATCCGTTGCTTGTGCAGCGGGTGGGCCACCGTTTGCTCAAGCACGAAGGGAATACCCGCAGCGCGGGCGCGCTCCGCCAAGATCCACGACGAAGTATCGAACCCCACCACGGCGCCCGCTCTCCGCAGACTCTTTTCGGACACGGCTTTCTGGAACGCTTCGTTGCGCTCGTGGAACACATCCTCACCGCGGTACCCGCGACGCATTCGGGCCAAGCACCGGATTTCTAACAGGGGATGCCATCTGACTTTTCCGGCCGGCAAGCCGCGGCAAATCCTTCCTCCCAACTTTGCCCGGAAATTCGGGGGCAAAAGACGGAGCCACGCGGCATCATCGCCGGTCGCCAAACAGGACCAGAACTCCGTGAGGAGACCGCGGCGGTGCAACTCGGACGCCAAACGCGGTGCGTGCTGGGTTCCGGGATGCACGAGCAGCACGCCCCTTTTTTTGTCCTTTTCGGACTGGCTTGTTTGCATTTTTAGTGAGCCCTCGTTTTCGGAGCCACCGCCAGAAACAATTCGGAGCCCGCGAGATCGAGCAGGCGCGTGCCACGACGATCCCAGTGCCGAAGTTCGCCGGGATCGGCGGGCGTCGCTCCAAGGAGTAGCGCATGATCTCCATACCGGCGCAGACAAAATTTTTCATCCAACAACTGCGGGTGCACCTCTCCCCATAAAAGGTGCCAGTTTTTCCCTGACGCTTCACGGTAAGCCATCGACCCATTCGGTGTTACGTGCAGCATCACGCCCCCCTCTGCGAGACGCGCCTCGAGAAAATCCAGATTCTGCGCCAGAGTGTCTACGTGCTCAAGAACGTGACTTGAAAAAACCAGATCGAAACGACCGTCAACCGCCTCCAAAGATTCGACGGCATCGACTCCGAGTTTCTCGCGAGCATACCGGCATCTCGGACCCGACACCTCGAACGCCTGCACCGAGTAGCCCGCCTGCGAGAGTTGCCAAGCCCCGTAGCCCCAGGAGGAACCGAATTCCAGGACCCTCGCGTGGCGTGGCAGGCCCAGGGCGTCGAACATGGCAATGAATCTGCTGTAGTCGCGTTCGGTGCCGGCGAACCTCCGCGATTTCAACTCCCACAGCGTTTCATCGTCCGGCATATACGTCGTGTAACCTTGGGCATAATCGTCCTGGTAAAAACGGCGGCTCTGCCGAGGAGGGGTGGTCGGCTGGCGGTAAAGCAGGTCGCAGGAACCGCAGCGCGCGAAAGTGAGCACGCCGCTCTTGCGATCGATGATCGCTGCAGGCTTGCCGCCGCAACTAGGACAGAGAAGCGCAGCCCGCGAGAAAATGCGCCGGATGCAGCTTGTCAGAAAAAAACGCCACTTTTTCATTTCATGTCACTCGTCCTGCGTCCACACCTCGACACTCTCCGTGCATTTTCGCACATAGCCTCGGCCTCTCAGCAGACTGACAACGCACTCTGTGGTGACTCGGTCCGCACCATTAGCGCCCTCGTGCAATTCGATGACAATCTTTCTGATGGAGCGGCCGAGGCAAGAGCCCGCACCTTCTAGAACCTGCAACTCGTGCCCCTCCACGTCGATCTTCAGCAGGCTTACGTCCCTGCCCTCCAAGCCGTTGAGCAAACGCTCCAACCGCACTACGGAGACGCTTTGCTTTCTCTCCCAGCGTCTCCTGACTGCTCCAAGATGCGAGGAGCCGGTGTTTGTCGAGGGATAGAGGTTGATAAAGGACGCTTCTTCGCGGTCCGACAGCGCGAAGGGACAAAGTTGTATATTGTCGCACTGATTGTTGGCTGCATTGCGCAGAATGACGGGCCAAAGTCGCTCTTGGGGCTCGCAGGCGAGAACACGGCCTGCTGGTCCGACAAGCTTTGCGGCTAGCAGGGAAAACCAGCCTTCGTTGGCTCCTGCGTCGACAAAGACACCACCGGGCTTCAGGAGTTTCGGCATTGCCCGGGTGAGTTCCGGCTCGTAAGTCCCGGCACGAAGGACGCGCTGCCCGAAGTTGCTTGCCGGATCGACCAACAGTTTCAGACCCTGCGCTTCCGTTTCGATCCGCCGCACGCGAAGGAGCCATTTGCAAAAAACCGCCAGTTCCACAGGGCGTAGCCGCGTCAACCACTTCCCCCGCCGCAACGCTCTTTCCTTGTTTTTCAAAATGTCATGGAAAGCAGAGAGCGAGCAAACTGAGATCGCCAGCTGGAGACCGGATGCCGGCTCTTCAAGCAGAACGATTCCCTCCGTTTTCTCTGCCGTTACCCGCAACCTTCTGCTTTTTGCCCATCACAGCGGGGAGGCCTTCCGCCGCTCACCTCTTCTTACCATCCCAATCTCTAGGTTTGTCGGCGCATTTACGCCCCGACCTGAAAAATTCGCGGAACGTTTTGCGGCTCACTGGTTGACGCTTCTTCCAATACTCCGGTGCATGCCTCACGAAATCCCACAGGCCAAGCATCCCCGACCAACGCTCGCGCTTGGTACCCTTGAGCCCCCAAGCGACGAGGTTCACGGCCTTCCCGGGAAGATAATATAGGACATCGGGAAACGGTGTGCGCACCAGACCGAAGATCATGTCGTTCAGCGTTCCGGAGCGGTGCAAGTCCGCCCAGTTGCGGTTTTTTGTCGTCTTGTCATGCCAGACATGAACCCCCGGCAAGAAACTCATGGTCCATCCCCGATCCATGAAGCGGATGCAAAGGTCCTTTTCCTCCGCCCCATACCAACCCGGAAACTCGGCGTAGTATCCAGCCTCTTTGAGCATCCGCCCCCGCAACATGAAACCGCAACCGATGAAGGTCATGGTCGGCTGCGGAGAACTGTGCGAAACCGGATTCGGCCGATCCGGCGATAGAATATCATATGCGATACCGGCGCAATCGGGAGCCCGTTCGATCTCGCGGACTCCCCTCACCAACTCATCGTTGCCCATGAACCACCCGTCGTCGTCGATACTGCAAAAAATATCGCAGCCCGGCTTGCTCATCAACTGCACCCGCGCTTGGTTGCACGTCGTGCGGAAAGTCGGATGAATCCAC
>Ga0114970_10000759_pt1 | contig 24233 bp, 15 predicted proteins | sample M_140205_XF_Meta_FD_87030 | JGI IMG/M metagenome (GOLD analysis project Ga0114970, IMG submission 87030) | Freshwater microbial communities from Lake Montjoie, Canada to study carbon cycling - M_140205_XF_MetaG | ecosystem: Environmental > Aquatic > Freshwater > Lake | place: Lake Montjoie...
AAACGTCACCATCAGGATGGAGTTGGCGGTGGCGACTCCGATACACATAATGGAGCCCATCAGCGACGGGACCGAGAGCGAAGTGTGGGTCAGGAAGAGCATCCACAGGATCCCGGCCAAAGCTCCGGGCAGCGCCATCAGAATGATGAAGGGATCAACCCAGGACTGGAAGTTCACGGTGATAAGCAAGTAAACCAGCACAACGGCGAAGATCATGCCGAGCGTGAGTCTTGTGAAAGAGGACTGCATCGTCTCCACCTGGCCGCGCAGATTGAATGTTGTCCCACGGGGGAGTTTGGGCTCCTCTTCGGCCATGATTTTGCGGACGTCCGCACCCAGGCCGCCCAGGTCGCGGCGGTCCACATTGGCGTAAATGTCGAAGACGGGCCAGACGTTGTAGTGGTTGATGATGACCGGCGTGTGAGCCCGAGCCGTGGTGGCGAGATTGGACAGAAGCTGCGTGGTGCCGGTAGCGGTGCCGGGGTTGCCGTACGCCATGCTGCTCCCGTTGGGCGCGGCGGAGACGGGCGAAGCCGCTGCTCCGCTCAGGACCTGATTGGTGGCGGCCGAGATAGGCGTACGCAGCAGGGCGTCAATGGAATCGAGCTTGTATTGCGGTGTCATCACGCCAATGTTGTAGTTGACGCCGTTCGCCCAGTTCATCCAGTAGCTGGGCGCGATGCCGGAGTTGCTGCTGAGGGAGATCAGCATACTGCTGGTGACATCGCGCTGCGTGAGACCGAGTTGGTTGGCCTTGGCACGGTCCACATTCACGCGGATTTCCGGCTGCGCGACAACCTGGTGGACGTGGACGTCAGCGGCTCCGGGGATATGACTGATGCGCTCGGCAAGGCGGGCGGCCACCTTATAGTTGGCTTCCACGTTGCGGCCCACTATCTGGAGATCAATCGGGGCAGGGATACCGAAGTTGACGATCTGGCTGGTGATGTCGGCGGGCTGGAAGAAAAAGCTCATGTCCGGAAACTTCTCCCGGAGGCGCTTGCGGAGCAGGACCTCGTAATCGCGGGTAGGGCCGTGCTTCTCCTTATTAAGAGAGATCAGGATTTCGCCGTCCGCTGCCGAGATGGTAGGGTTGTCGCCCTGGGCGATGATCGGCCAGGAGTTGGGGATCCCGATGTTGTCGATCAGCATATCGATTTCCCCCGGGGGAATGATAGAGCGGATTTCGTGTTCCAGGGCGACGAAGCGCGCTTCCGTTTCTTCGATGCGGGTCCCGGGGGCGCTGCGGGCATGGAGGCGCATTTGGCCGGAGTCGACCGCAGGGAAGAAGTCCTGGCCGATGAGGGTCGCGAGGCCAAGAGAGGCTATCGAGAAAGCGGTGAAGGCGAGGAGGACGCGGCCCCGGTGATGCAGGGACCAGTTGAGCAGGCCCATGTAGAAGTAACGGAGCTTTTCGAACACCCGGTTGAAGAGCTGGTGGACTTTCGAGAGGAGGCTCTTGCCGTGGTCCCCATCCCGGTGCATCGCCATCTCCGCGCCCAGAAGGTAGGACATCATGGTGGGCACCAGCGTGCGGGAAAGCAGGTACGAGGCCGCCATCGCGAAGACTACGGCCAGCGCGAGGGGGGTGAAGAGATAACTCGCGGTCCCGGTTAAGAGAAGCACGGGAACGAAGACGATGCAGATGGAGAGCGTCGCCACAAAGGTCGGCCCGGCGATTTGTTGTGCGCCGTCCAGCACTGCGCGGACGAGGGGTTTGCCCATGGCGATGTTGCGGTGGGTGTTCTCGATTTCGACCGTCGCGTCGTCCACCAGGATGCCGACCGCCAGCGCGAGGCCTCCGAGCGTCATCACGTTGATGGTCATACCCAGAAGACTCATCACGAACAGTGAGACGAGGATGGAAAGCGGGATCGAAATGCAAACGATCAGGGTGCTGCGCCAGCTGCCCAGGAAGAGCAGGATCATCAGGCCGGTGAGAACGGCGGCAATGGCTGCTTCGCGCACCACGCCTTCAATCGCCCCGCGCACGAAGACAGACTGGTCGGCCAGGGCGGTGACCTTTAACTCGGGGGGAACATTGGCCAGAATGCGGGGGAGCGCGGCCTTGACGGCATTGACGATGGACAGTGTGGACGCTTTGCCGGAGCGGGTGATGGTGATGAGAACCCCGCGGGAACCGTTGGTCCGGACAATGTTGTTCTGGGGGGAGAAGCCATCACGAACCTGCGCGACATCCTTCATAAAGACGGTGGCACCGTTGACGGTTTTGATAGGGAGGAGATTGAGGTCCGCCATCGCGACGGGACTGGAATTCACGCGGACCTGGTATTCCGTCTTCGCCATTTTGGCGGTACCGGCGGGGAGGATGAGATTTTGCAGGTTCAGGGCGTTGGAGATATCGATGGGCGACAGTTGCCTGGCGTAGAGCTCATCCTGGTCGAGGTCCACCATAATGGCGCGTTGTTTGCCGCCGAGAGGGTAGGAGACGGAGGCACCCTGGACCGTGCCGAGGGGCGTGCGGATGAAGGAGTTGGCGAGGTCGAAAATCTCCTGCTCTTTTAGAGTCTTGCTGGAGAGGCCGAGCTGGAGGATGGGGACGGAGGCAGCGTCGTACTTAAGAATGTTGGCGGGGAACATCCCAGGCGGCATCTGCCGGAGCGAGGTCTGCATGGTGGCGGTGGTCTGGGCCACGGCCATGTCGATTTTTACGTTGGGGTGGAAGAAGATGCGGATAACGGCATAGCCGTTGTAGGCCTGGGACTCGATGTGTTCGATGTCATTGACGTTGGAGGTGATGGAGCGCTCGAAGTTGGTGACAACGCGCTTCTCCATCTCCTCAGGCGAGAGGCCGTTGTAGACCCACAGAACCGAGACGATAGGGATGTCGATGTAGGGGAAGATATCGACAGGCATGGTGGTGATGGCGCTCCCGCCGAGGATGGCGATGAGAATAGCCATGACGACGAAGGTGTAGGGGCGACCGAGAGCTAAACGGACTATCCACATGGTTCTGGTTCATTATTTCAGGCTGGGTGGGGTGGAGGGTGGTAAGTCAAAAGCCTTCAGGCCTTCTGTCAGTTCAATGTAGACTCCGGCGGGGTCGGTCAGGAAGGCGCTGGCGAGGCCGAGCACCGCGTCCCTGTGATACGGAATATCGAATTTCACGCCGCCCGCTTCCAGCTTTTTGCAGAAAGCCTCAAGGTTGGCCACTTCGAACCCAATGTGGTCGATCATGCCGCCCTTCATACTGCCTCCGACAGGGTTCCGATTAGGGGCAAACGTAAGGTTCACACCGGGGATATCAGCACTTTTGTAGGGACCTCGGTTGGATGGCAAAAGCGCGAAGTTCTCGACGTACCAGTCCCGAAGTTTCAAGGGGTCCGGCAGGAGGTAGTGGAAGTGCTGGACGACGGCCCGCCGCGTTTGTGAGGCCTCTTCCTGAAGTTCCACCTTTACGCCGTCGGGCCCGGTGATATACGCGTTGGGGAAGCCTTCGGACCCAATGAACTCCCGCGGCACGACGAAGCCGGCCGCCCGGGCGGATTTGACCATCTCGTCGCGGCTGCGGACTTTGAAGCCGAAGTGGTCCAGAACGGTGCCTTCGCTGCCGTGGGTGGGAGCCTTTTGGGTGAACAGGATCATCATGCCGGGGACGATCACTCCTTCCAGACCCTGGCGGACGAGGGGCCTGGCGTCGAACTGCCCGATCCAAAATCGGTGCTGGGCAGGGATGTCGGTCACGTTCAGGTGGACATGGCCCATGCGGAGTCCCCCCGCATCAGGTGGCGCGAGTTGCGCTTGTGCGATACCGGCGAAGAGGAGAAGAAACCCGAGGCGCAGATAGCTGCCGATTGGAGTCATGGTGGCTCCCTGCATCTTACAGGGATTCTGCAAACGTCTGGGGACGGGGCGCTGTGACTCAACACACAATTGTCAGAACATCAACTTATGATAAATGCCCATGCGGGTTCATCAGAAATTCATACGTGATAAACTCCGGGCAATGAAGATCAAGCTTCTCAGCGCGGCCGCGTTGCTGCTCAGCGTCTGTCTCCCATCAGCCTTCGCCCAAAATTTTGCCACCATCTCCGGTACGATTACCGATAAATCCGGAGCCGCTGTTGGCTCCGCTAAAGTCTCCGCGCAGAACATGGACACTCTGGTCTCCCGCGAAGTTGCTGCGGATGCCAGCGGTCTCTACAATCTGCCCCTCCTCCAGCCCGGGCGCTACAAACTCAGCGCCCAGCAGACGGGTTTCAAAGCCACCGTTCAGGACAACATACGCCTCGAAGTGAACCAGTCTGCCCGTATTGATCTGCAGCTGGAAGTCGGCCAGGTCTCCGAAACCATTGAGGTCACCTCGTCCGCTCCCCTCCTCGAAGAAAACTCCTCCACCATCGGCCAGGTCATCGAAGCCCGCGCGGTAGCTGACCTCCCGCTCAACGGTCGCAACTTCGTCCAGCTCGCCACCCTTGGACCCGGCGTTACCGGCGTCGGCTTCGGGGCGAAGGGCACCATCATGAGTGGTACCCGCCCCGACGACCTCCGTCCCGGCAGCGAAATCTTCGCCAACGGCAATCGCGAAGGTTCCAACAACTTCCTGTTCGACGGTATCGACAACAATGAGCGCCTCACGCTCTCCATCGTTCTCCGCCCATCCGTGGAAGCGGTCCGCGAGTTTAAGATTCAGACCAATATGTTCACGGCTGACCAGGGCCGCAACTCGGGTGCAACCGTAAACGTCATTTCCAAATCCGGCACCAACGAGTGGCACGGCAGCGCCTACAACTTCCTGCGAAACGATACTACGGATGCCCGCAACTTCTTCCTCGCGAAGAAGCCGACCCTCCGTCAGAATCAGTTCGGTGCCAGCTTCGGCGGCAAGGTCATTCCCGACAAGCTCTTCTTCTTCACCAACTACGAAGGCTACCGCCGGCGTCAGGAACGTGCGTTTGTCAATACCGTTCCCACCGCGCAAACCCGCGCGGGCGACTTTACCGCCGTTCGCGATATCTTCGATCCCATCTCCCTGGTGGCAGCTCCCGGCACCGCTACGGGCTTCACCCGCACCGCTTTTCCGAATCGCCAAATCCCCCTGTCGCGGATGGATCCCATCATGGCCCGTATGGTCCAGGCCTACCCCATGCCCACGCTCGGTGGTTTGGTAAACAACCACACCTCCAGCCCTAAGGAAAAACAGCAGTGGGACCAGGGTGATGGCCGCGTTGACTACAACCTGAACGAGAAGAACAGCATCTTCGGGCGCTTCTCCCGGCAGGACACGGTCAGCACCCGGCCTTCCACCTTCCTGAATGCCACCATCCCCGGCCTCCAGGGGCAGTACGGTCTGGGCAACGAAGACACCTTCGCGGGTGATTCCACGCTGAAGGCCTTTCACATCGTCACCAACTGGGTCCGCACCTGGAGCCCCTCTTTTATCATGGAAGCAAAAATGGGCTGGAACCGCTTCGATCTCACTTTCCTCCAGGAAGGCGCGGCCCCTGGTGCAAAAATCGGCGAAAAGCTCGGCGTCAAAGGTGCCAATCAGGGCCCCAACTCCGACGGGATTCCCATCTTCAGCCCGGCCGGGTACTCTGGTATCGGCCAGACGCGCTCACTCCCCATCATCCGTTTCGAAGACACCTACAACCCGGCGTTCAGCTTCACGAACATCCGGGGCAAGCACACCCTCAAATACGGCATCGACTTCCGCAACCGCCGCCTTACCCAGTACCAGACCAATCGCGGCAACGGTCGTTTTAACTTCGGGCGCACCTTTACCGACAATCCCAATAACGCCGCCGCGACGGGCGATGCCATGGCCGCCCTTCTCTTGGGAACTGCCAACACCATCGAGCAGGACTTCACCCTCTTTGTTCCCCGGATCATCCAGTGGGAATGGAACTTCTACGTCCAGGATGACTGGAAAGTATCTGACCGCCTGACCATCAACTTTGGTACGCGATACGAGTTCGATACCCCCACCCGTGAACTCACCAACAAGTGGTCGAACTTCGACCTGACTACCGGCAAACTCATGATCGCCGGTTTCAACACCGATGAGTACACAGGTGTCCGTATCGACAAGAACAACTTTGCACCGCGGCTGGGTTTTGCCTACCGCTTGCGTAAAGGTACCGTGCTGCGTGCCGGCGGCGGAATTTTCTACAACCCGGCCGGCAGTGAAGGCCTGCTCATGCGCCGTCACCGCCAGTTGCCGTTCGGCCCCATCAATGCCGTTACCATCAATCAGTTCGTCAACAATCCTCGGCGCGTGATCGATGGTCTTGATCCCATCCCGAACCTGGATCCGAAAGTTGTCGCCGATAACCCGGTTGGCAACATGATCGCCATCAATCCGAACTTCCGCTCCGGTTACGCGCAGCAGTTCAACATCCAGGTCCAGCAGTCCCTGCCGAAAGATCTGGTGTTTAAGGCCGGTTATGTTGGCAACCTCGGACGCCGCCTCGACAATTCCTTCAACTACAACCAGCCGATTCCCGGGCCTGGCGCTGTAGCCCCCCGTCGCCCCCTGTTCGCCCTGGCCCCGAATGTGGTCAATGCGGACTACAACGTGTCAGACGGTCTCTCCGCTTATCACTCCCTGCAGTCCACACTGGAACGGCGCTTTGCGAGTGGCTTCGGCTTCCTGCTCGCCTACACCTGGTCCCACTCGGTCGATTTCGTCGCGAACCAATTCGGCGGTGCCGACAACGGCCCGTTGCCGCAGGATCCCCGCTACCGCCGTCTGGATCGTGGCAATTCCGGCTTCGACCAGCGCCATCGCGTCGTCTTCAGCACCAACTACGAACTGCCGTTCGGTGAAGGTCGCGCTTTCCGGATGCAGAGCAAGCTGCTGAATAACATTCTCGGCGGCTGGGACAGCAACCTGATCTTCACCAAACAGACCGGTCTGCCCTTTACTCCGACCCTTGCCGCTTCCGTGGCGAACGCGGGCGCCAGCCGTCCCGACCGCAACAAGTCGGGCGAGCTCGAAAACCCGACCATTGCGAAATGGTTCGATACCTCTTTGGGTGCCGCTTCCACCGGTGCCGCCTTCAGCACGCCGACTGTTTTCACATACGGCAACGGTGGGCGCAATATCCTTTTTGGGCCGGGACGAACCAACTTTGATGCGTCACTGTTCAAGAACTTCGCCATCACGGAAAGGTTTAAGCTACAGTTCCGCACGGAACTCTTCAACGTGTTTAACCACACCCAGTTCGACATCCCCAACAACTCCGTCGGCAGCCCCAACGCCGGCATCATTTCGGGTATCGTCGGCACTCCTCGCCAGATTCAGTTCGCTTTGCGTCTGACTTTCTGATCTGAGATCCATAAACCGCACCGGGGATTTCGGCAGCAGTGCCGATTTCCCCGGCATCAGTGCGCTTTGAAGGCCCGGTGAGGTCTCCTGTCTCCGCTACCTGGTCAGGCGGCGGATCAGTTCCGTTTCCTTCGGATCATAAGGCGTTCCATCCGTGCGGAAGACCTCGTGGAACCAGATGGCAGGCTCGCGGTCAACATAGGGCTTCTGCCATGAGTCCCACGGGAGGTAAGTCTGGGTCTTCCCGGCAACCATGCCCCAGTTCATCGCCGCAACCTTGCGTTTCCTGGCGATCGGCAGTGAACCTTCGAAGGTGCTGTTGTTCCCGCGCGCCATATATTCCGTGCAAAGGACGGGGCGACCGTGACGTTGCAGCGTCACGATACGCTTCTCAAACTCTTCGGGCTTTTCGTAACTGTGGAACGAGATGACGTCGGAGAGGTCGATTTGGACCCGCGCCATGGGGCTGAGCGCTTCGTGCGATGACCAGTCCCCCCGCCAAACACCGGAAGTGAGCGGCTGCGAAGGTTTCGCGGCCCGCGCCCATTCGTAGGTTTTCGGCAGCAGGGCCAACACGAGTTCGGTCTTGTTCTTTGGCTCGCGACTGCCGTAGCTGGACTTGTTTTCGTTATCCGGCTCGTTCCAAAGATCCCAGGCCAGTATCCGGCGGTCTTTAGCGAAAGCTTTCACCACGCCCTTCACGTAGGCTTCAAGCCGGGGATACTGAGTCGGGTCCTGCAGGACTTCCACGCCGGGCGCCTGAACCCAGCCGGAATTATGGACGCCCGGGGTGGGTTCGTGTTGCTTACCGCTGCGGGGAAAGGGGTCCCAGCAGGAATCGAAGAGCACCAGCATGGGGCGGATGTGGTGCTTGGCTGCGATGTCCAGAAAGGTGTCGATGCGTTTTTTGAAACCAGGGGCGTCGTCCCGCCACGGAATGTCGTGGAGGAAAACCCGCATGGTATTCATCCCGATGCTTTCGGCCCAGCCAAGTTCCAGATCGATGCGTTTTGGATCAAACGTTTCCGCCTGCCACATCTCCAGCTCGTTGATGGCAGTGGCTGGAATGTAGTTGCCGCCCACCAGAAACGGCTGTTTCGCATACCACTGGTTGGCTTTCCGGGTGGACCAGCGAGGCGTCTGCGCACAGAGCAGCGTTGTCAGGGCGAGGGTGAGCGGCAGCAGACGGTGGGTCATGATGAAGAACCATTGTAGGCTCCAGGGCGCGGAACATTTTTGCGTTAGTATGTTGCTGTGGAATACGTGGCAGACGGTTGTGGAAAAACCCCGAGGAGTGCACGCCTGTGCGGCTTCCGGCGGTGGATAACTTTCCTGTTTTTCACAGGGAGTAATCAACAGGAAGTGTTGCTAGTCTGAAACCCGTCGCCATGTCAGCCCCTTCGAGCAAACAAGCCGCTGCTCCCAACCTTTCTCCCAATCTCGCCATGGAGAAGGGCCTGCCGGCTAATATCGACGCCGAGCGATTCCTGCTGGGTTCCATCCTGCTGGACGATTCGCGATTTCTCGAAACTGCCGGTACGCTCGGCATGGAAGACTTCGCGCTGGAGAAGCACCGGCGCATTTATTCGCGCATGCTCGAACTGCACGAACGCGGCGAGAGGGTGGATCGCGTCACTGTAGCCAACGAGCTGATGCGGTTCAACGAACTGGAGTCGGTGGACGGCCTCGGGTACCTGGTTTCGCTGGACGAAGGGATGCCCCACATCCCCAATCTGGAAGGCTACGTCCGGATCATTCGGGACAAATCTGCGCTGCGGCGCATCGCGATGTCCGCCCAGCACATGATGAACCGGGCGCTGATCGGCGAGGAAGACCCGGCCACCATTCTTGCCAGCGCGGAAGAGTCGTTCCTCAATATGGGGGACACCAACCGCGGCGATAAGGGCCTGATGACGCCTTTGGAGGTGATTCAGTCTCTGGAGGGCGGCCTCAACTCCTTCCTTGACCCCAGTAAACGCGTCAAGGGCATCAGCACCGGGTTTACCAAGTTCGATGAAATGACCGGCGGCCTGCACGGTGGCGAACTGGTCATTCTGGCCGCGCGCCCCTCTATGGGTAAGACCGCTTTCGCCCTGAATATTGCCTGGCACGTGGCGACCAAATTGTTCCAGCCCGTTGCCATCTTCTCGCTCGAAATGGGCCGCGAATCCCTGTTAACTCGTATGTTGTGTGCGGCCACCCGCGTGGACTCCCACCGCTTCCGCACGGGGTACCTGAATCAGCAGGAGCGGCAGAAACTGCGCGACGGGGCCACCCAGATGGTGGAAGCGCCGATCCATATCGATGATTCGGCCGGTGTCCATCTCATGGATATGCACGCCAAGTTGCGGAAGATGACGCAGGCGGGTCACAAACCGGGGCTGGTCGTGATCGACTACCTGCAGCTGATGAGCATTAAGGGCCGGTCGGAAAACCGAAACCAGGAAGTCAGCCAGCTCTCACGAGGTTTGAAGTTGTTGGCAAAGGAAATGGACTGTCCCTTTCTGGTGCTCTCCCAGCTCAGCCGCGCCACAGAAACCCGGGTTGGCGACCACCGGCCCCAGATGAGCGATCTCCGTGAGTCGGGCTCCATCGAGCAGGATGCCGATCTGGTGGGTTTCATCTTCCGCGAAGAAGTCTATAAGCGGGACCGTGAAGATCTCCGGGGTCTGGCGGAATTGATTGTAGCCAAACAACGTAATGGCCCTATCGGCACGGTGCCGCTGGTGTTTCTGCATGCCCAGACCAGGTTTGAGAACCGCGCAGAAGATCTGGGCGACCTGCCCGAAGGGTAGGTTTCTTAGAGCATTTTCACACTTGCCGGTAGTCTGCATGTGGGGCACAATGGCATTCTGCGCACCTGCCGCCGACAGGTCCCAGCGCCCTCAGGCCCCGTTGTTGGGGTTGGCATGAGCCTGCCCGGCCAAACGGCCAAATCGCTCCCACAATACCTGAATCAAGAACCTTGACGCACAGAGGCGTTTCCCAGTCAAAATTATTTTCCCCTTATTTTCAATAACCTGCAGCCAATCCCCGGCCATGTTGCAGACCCTCCATGGCAATTCTGAAACCAGAAGGGGAAACCAATGTCAGCCAACTCGAACGTCTCGAACTCGCAACTTCTCGCCAACATAGCCAACGCCATGCTCTCCACCGGGCCCCGCACCGAAGAAGGCAAAGCCAAAGCCCGCTACAACGCACGCCGCCACGGCCTCACCGGCCAGTTCTACGTCATGGACGAAGCCGACCGTCTCGCCTACAACGAACACGAAGCCCAAATGCTCGCCGTCCTCAATCCCGCCGACTACTACCAACGCCAGCTCGCCGTCGCCATCGCCCAGGACCACTGGCGAATCAATCGCGTCAAGGGAATCGAATTCAACACCTACGGTCTCGGCCACCACGAGCACGCCGCCGACTCCAGCGCCGACACCGCCGAAACCGAAGTCGCCATCACCCAGGCCCAAACCTGGCGCGCCGACAACAAGCAATTCTCCAACATCGCGCTCTACGAAACCCGCCTCCACCGCATCATCGCGAAGAATAAAAAGGAACTCGACGACCTCCAAACCAAACGCAATACCGCCGAAGCCGCCGCCCGCGAAGAAGCCCAACTCCTTCTGGAAGAAAAACTTGCAGAGCACGACCCCATCGACCCCACCCGGTCCATCCAAATCAATGGCTTCGTTTTTTCCACCCACAATCTCCTCGCCCAAATGGCCCACAAACAAGCCGTCGCCCTCGCCCGCTGGTACAAATCCCGCCACTGGGACCGCTCCAGACAGCCCCCCTTCGTCACCCTCACCTTCCCAAAAGCAGCCTGAAACGACACCCTAAACTGAAAGGTAGAGAATCCCGGCCATGAGTACCCTCGAAATCCGTCCCGCCAACCCCGCTGATATTCCGGCGCTCCAGGAACTCTTCCGCGAATACGCCCGCTCCGTCGGTAACGAAATCTGCTTCCAGACCTTTGAAAAGGAAGTCGCCGCCCTCCCCGGTGCCTACGCCCCCCCGCAGGGCCAAATTCTGGTTGCCACCGACACCCAAACTCTCGCTGCCTGCGTAGCCCTCCGCCCCCTTACCCCGGAGGTTTACGAAAATGATATCTGTGAAATGAAGCGCCTCTACGTCCGGCCGGCCTTCCGCAATACCGGCCTCGGCCGGGACCTTACTGAAAACACCCTCACCCTCGCCGCAACCCTCGGGTACACCGCCCTCCGTCTCGACACCCTCCCCCAGATGACCGCCGCCATCGCCCTCTACCGAAAGCTCGGGTTTCTCGAAATCCCGCCCTACGCCGATAACCCGGCCTCAGCCCTTTGCTTCGAAAAATTGTTAAAATCTGTATAGCTGGCGCAACTCCTGCAACAACCAGGGGTTCAGACTCACGTAAACCTAGTAACAGTGGCCCGTAACGCCACTCGGAGGGGAAACATGAAACGTACCCGGGGATTCAAAAAACGAAGTTTGCAGCTTGCCTCGGCAACCTTTGCAGCACTCGCGATCTGGGGTATTGCACCGTCGCGCGCCCAGGATCCTCCTCCCGCCGAACCCGAAACCCAGCTCAACGAGCCCCAGGATCTGAACCAGACTCAGGATCTTAACCAGGCTTTCGAAAATATGGACTGCTCGTTCTTCGGCAATGAACGCGAACGCTTCCTCCCCCGTTTCAACCGCGAGACCATCTCCAACCGCCTCACCCGCCAGTTCTTTTCCGCTCGCACTGTAGTCGGCATCGAGCCCCGAGCCAAAGCCTTCGACCTCGCCGCCGCCGGAACCGGCAATCTCATCGACAAGTACATCCTGCAGGCCCTGCAGGCCAACAACATCACCCCCGCCGGCAAAACCACCGACTACGAATTCATTCGCCGTATAACTCTCGATCTCTCCGGTCGCATCCCCAAAGCCGCCCGCGTCAACACCTTCATCCAGAGTCTCGACCCCAACCGCCGCGCTGTCCTCATCGACGAACTCCTCACCTCTCCCGAATGGACCGACAAATGGACTATGTACTTCGGTGACCTCTACAAAAACACCGCCAATACTGTCCAGGTCCAGATCCGCCCCGAAGGCCGGAACGCCCTCTACAAATACCTCCACGATTCCCTCGCCGCTAACAAGCCCTATAACAAAATGGCGACCGAACTCATCGCTGCCCAGGGTACCAATACTTTCGATCAAACCAACGGCCAGACCAATTACCTCGTTCTCGGAGTCGTCGGCGGAGGTCCCGCTCAGGACATCTACGATGCCCAAACCTCCAAAATCGCCCGTGAGTTCCTTGGCATTTCACATCTGGACTGTGTCCTCTGCCACAGCGGTCGCGGCCACCTCGACTCCCTCAGCCTCTGGGGCAGCAAAGCCACCCGCACCCAGGCCTGGGGCATGTCTTCCTTCCTGTCCCGCACCGCCGTCAGAACGGTCAACACCCCGCAGGACCCCCTCAACGCGAACGCACGCTACAACTACTTCGCGCTGGCCACCAACAACGCCGACTACACGCTCAACACCACCACCGGCAACCGCCCGGCGCGCCAACCTCTCGGCACCATACGCACCATCCCCCCCACCTACATGTTCACCGGCGCTGAAGCCGCCCGCGGCGAAGACTATCGCGTCGCCCTCGCCCGCAATATCACCGGCGACTTCCAGTTCGCTCGCGCCGCTGTCAACTACGTCTGGGCCCAGTTCTTCGGTCGTGGTATCGTCGATCCCCCCGACCAGTTCGATCCCGCCCGCCTCGATCCCGACAACCCGCCCCCCGCGCCCTGGACTCTCCAGCCCTCCAACCCGCGCCTTCTCAATGCCCTGGCGCAGTCGTTTATCGACAGCAACTACGACCTGAAAGCGCTCATGCGCCTCATCGTCACCAGCGATACTTACCAGCTTTCTTCCGACTACAACGGCAACTGGGACCCCGCTTGGGAGAAGTATTTCGCCCGCCACATGGTCCGCCGCCTCTGGGGCGAGGAACTCCACGATTCCGTCATTACCGCCATCGACACCCTGCCCAACTACACCGTCAACGGTTTCGCCAACGCTTCCCCTGTCTACGGTGTTGAATCCCCCGGCTTCGGCAGAATCAGCTTCGCCATGCAGGCCCCCGACGTCGTCAACATGCCGGGCGGCGATGGCACCGCTTTCATCGATCTCTTTCTTCGGGGCAACCGCGATGACCAGCCCCGCAAAGTGGAAGGTTCCGTCCTCCAGGCCCTCGGTCTGATGAACGATGCTTTCATCCAAAACCGCATCCATGCCACCGGTACCGGTGCCACCGCCAGCTTCCTGATGAAGCTGATGTCCCAGACTCCCCCCCTGTCTGACGACCAGCTGATCAATACGCTCTACATCAACGTCCTCTCTCGCTACCCCAACCAGCAGGAGAAGGCTCTCGCTGTGACCCAGATCACCAAAGGCTCAACCGCCGCCCAGAAGCGAACCAACACCGAAGACTTCCTGTGGACCCTGTTTAACAAGGTCGACTTCACGTTCAACTACTAAGGAGCCTGCCATGAAAAATCTAACCAACGAACAGGTCCGCTTCGAGCGTGAGTTTCAACGCAATCCCCACTCCGTCCGCAGCTTTTCTGAAAAGCTCCACCTCTCCCGCCGCAATTTCCTGAACATGGCCGCAGCCGGCGTCACCGCCTCCTGGCTGGCCCCCGGCATGTCTGCCGCCCCCGTCATCAAGTCCACGCCGGTTACCACGAAGAACAAAGCGAAGAACGTCATCTTCATCCTGTTGACCGGCGCCCCCAGTCACACCGATACCTTTGACCTCAAGGTCCTCGACGGTATCACGCCTTCAACTTTCAACCCGGCCACCATCAATGGCCTGAACTTCCCCACCGGCCTGATGCCGAAGCTGGCAGCTGTCGCCAAGGACTTCACCATCGTCCGCTCCATGCGCGCCTGGGCCCTCGTCCACTCGCTTTCCCAAACCTGGAACCAGATCGGACGCAATCCAGCAGGGGTTCTCGGCAACGTTTCCCCCAACATCGGCAGCGTCGTGGCTCTCGAAATGGCCTCCCGACGCACCCCCAGCCAGGTCTTTCCCAGCTTCCTCGCTCTCAACGCCAATGCTGCCGCAGGCCCGGGCTACATGCCCGCCGGGTTCTCACCCTTCAAAGTGACGCCCTCTACTGCGGGCCTTCGCAATACCACCAATTCCGACGGCCAGACCCGTTTCGAGCAGCGTTGGGACTTCCTCCACCACCTGGACGACCCACTCCGTAAGGCCGACCCCAGAGGAGAAACCGTCGAAGATCTCGACCAGTTCTACACCCAGGCCAAAGGCCTGACTTACAACCCCGTCGTCGCGAAGGCCTTCTCGTTCACCGCCGGTGAGGCCGCGCCCTACGGCAGCACAGGCTTCGGCAATGCCTGCCTCCTGGCCAAACAGGCTCTCGCCGCCAACCAGGGTACCCGCTATATCGAGATCATGCTCGGCGGCTGGGACATGCACCAGAACATCTACGCCGCCAACCAGCTGCCCAACCTCACCAACACCCTGGATAAGGGCCTGAGCCAGCTCATCACAGATCTCAAAGCCAACGGCCTCTTCGACGAAACCCTCATCGTCATGTGCGGCGAATTCGGGCGGACTACCGGGCGCCTCACCGGAGCCAACGGTCGGGACCATCACCCCCAACAATTCGCTTTGTTCGCCGGTGCCGGCGTGAAAGGTGGCCGGGCCATCGGAGCCACCGATGCCAGCGGATCCAACACAGCCGACCCAGGCTGGTCCCGAAACCGCGACATCAAGCCCGAAGACATCGAAGCCACCATCTACTCCGCGCTCGGCATCAATTGGACCACCATCCGCTACGATGACCCCCTCGGTCGCGGCTACTACTACGTCCCCAACTCCGATACCGACGTCTACGGCCCAATAAACGAACTCTGGGCCTGACCCCCGGCCACTCGCCAGTCCCGAGCCAGTAACCCGACGCCGCCATACCAGTCGCGTTCCAACTCGAACGCCACGTCGATAATGCCGGCCTGGTCCATCTCTTCCGCCTGATCGCCCATCCCAAAGGCTTTCAGCAGCAGGTTCCGGCCACCCTTCCGGATCATGATCTTGAGGTGCTTTTCCTTCCACGGCTGCGGTGGACCCGAAAGCCCGGCACTTCGGAAAGCAAACAACGGTCGGGGATTCTCCAGGCCAAAGGGCGCCAGCCGCTCCAGCGCCAGCAACAGGTCTTCATTGGCTTCACTCGGCTCCAGAACGCCATCCACCTCCACCAGAGGTTGCAGATCTTCCAGCGTCAACCGCGACTTCGCATACTCCCTGAGCCGCTTCCGGAACTCTTCCAGGTTCCCTTCCGGCATCGTCAGGCCCGCCGCGTGAGCGTGCCCCCCGAACTTGGTAAGCAGGTCCCGCATGTCTTCCAGGGCATCCAGCAAATGAAAGGCGTGAATACTCCGCCCGGAACCCTGAGCCACCCCATTTTCAAGGCCCAGCACCACGGCCGGTCGGTGGTACTTCTGCATCACCCGGCTGGCCACAATCCCGACTACGCCCCGGTGCCACCCCTCGCCCCAAAACACCAGGGCGCGCTCCGAGTCATATACCGGAGTCTCCAGGCACCGCTCCAGGATCTCGCTCACGATGGCCCGCTCGGCCGCCTGCCGCTCCGTATTCAGGGCGAAAAGCTCTTTGGCAATCGAATCCGCTTCCGCCGCGTCCTGGGTCAGAAACATCCGCACCGCCTGGCCCGCGGAGTCCATTCGGCCCGAAGCATTGATCGCCGGAGCAATCCGGAACCCGACCTCGGTCGCATTCGGAACCCGATTCCCGAACCCGGCATTCTCCAGCAGCGCCTTCAGGCCCGGATTTCGAGGGTCGGAAAGGCCGTTCAGGCCGTGCCGCACAATCACCCGGTTCTCGCCCGTCAGCGGCACAATGTCCGCCACCGTCGCGATAGCGACCAGCTTTAGAAAGGATTCCAGAACCCGGTACAGCTTCGTTTCCGGCCAGCCGAGCCCGCCCAGAATCGCGTGGGCCAGCTTCAAAGTAACGCCCGCGCCACAGAGATTGGGGTTCGGGTAATGGCAGTCCTTCCGGTTCGGGTTGACAATGGCGACAGCGGGCGGAAGTTCGTTCTCGGGAAGGTGATGGTCAGTCACCACCACATCAAGCCCCAGTTCCCGGGCACGCTCCAGGGCCGCCACTGCCCGGATGCCGTTGTCCACCGAGATGAGCAGCTTCACGCCACGCGCTGCCGCTTCATCTACAGCTGCAGGTTGCATCCCATAGCCGTCATTCAGGCGATGGGGAATGTGCCAGCCAACCGAACCCCCGGCCATCTCCAGGGCCTTCAGCAACACCACTGTAGACGTGACACCATCCACGTCGTAGTCGCCGTGGATTTCCATCCTCTCGCCCGCCGAAATAGCACGGCGGATGCGGTCCACCGCCGCTCCCATGTCTTGGAGGAGGAACGGATCGTGCATGTCCGCCAGCTTCGGATCGAGGAAATGCGACGCCGCGTCCGCGTCCCTATACCCCCGCGACCACAGCAACCGGGCGGCCGCCATTGGCAGCCCCAGGTCACCGGCTAATTTTGGAAGTTCCGGAGGATCGTCGCCAGGGAAGACCCAGCGGCTAATTGTTCGAATAGAAACCGCCGAGGTTCTCCGAATCCCCGCCCCCGAACGGGTCGTCGTCCGGCATCTGACCGGTCACCTCGTCGTAGGCCTCAATAAATTCGGCGTGCCAGTCCGGCTGCGCGCCATACACATAGAAATGATCGTTGAGTTCAAATGCCAGTTCCAGATAACAAACAGACCCGACATGCCGCCGACAGCCCAGCAGGCGCTTTTCCAGATCCCGCCTCTCCTCGCGCGGCAATTCCAGGCTCTTCAGGTCTTCAATCGCCTCATCGGCTTCTGTCTCTTCGAACTCGCGATACGAGAAGAAGATCATCTGGCGCCCAGCCTTGCGTGCGGCTTCCAGAAACTGTCGATAGTCGGGAACGGCCTCCGTATCCCACTCGATCAGGTTCATCGCATCAAGGGTGCCGGGTGCGCTGCGAAACACAGCGAACTCTGAGGCGTTCAGGTAGTCCAGAATTTCGGTCTTTAGGTTGTCGAGATCGATGTCCATGGTTTTCGGGCGAATGCGGCTCCGTTTCGCCTTCAGAATACCACCGAACCAGAGTACGGTTGAAACCTCAAAATCTGTGATAGGCTGCGTAAAGACCTGATGATGAAGCAATTGTGTGCCGTATTTCTGGTGACCGCCCTGGCTCTCGGTGGTGCCGAAGAAAAAATCGCCCCTCTCGGTACCTACAAGCCTGCCGAGCGCAACTACTGGGCCTTCCAGCCGCGCAAAAAGGTGGCACCACCTGCCGTCGCGGGTGTCCGGAATCCGGTGGACGCCTTCATCGCGGACGGGCTCCGCAAAGTGGGCCTCCGTTCCGCCCCGACAGCGAACAAAGAGACCCTGATCCGCCGCGTCACCTTCGACCTGACCGGCCTGCCGCCCACCCCGGCTGAAATCAAGGCCTTCGTGCAGGACCAGTCGCCCAAAGCCTGGGAAAACCTGGTCGACCGCCTCCTCGCCTCGCCCCGTTACGGCGAACAGTGGGGACGCCACTGGCTCGACGTGGTCCGCTTCGCAGAATCCGACGGCTATGAATACGATATGCACCGCCCGGACGCCTACCGCTTCCGCGACTACGTGGTCCAGAGCTTTAACGAGGACAAGCCCTACAACCAGTTCGTGAAAGAACAGTTGGCGGGCGACGAGCTGGATGCCTCGAACGAAACCCTGATGGTTGCCAGCGGCTTCAACCGCCTCGGCCCCCTTCGCAAGAATGCGGGCAATCAGGATGTGGCCAGTTCCCGAAATGAAGTCCTTACCGAGATGACCAACGTGGTGGGTTCTGCCTTCCTCGGAGTCACCGTGGGCTGCTCGCGCTGCCACGACCATAAATTCGATCCGTTCCGCCAGTCCGACTACTACCGTCTGCAGGGCTTCTTCGCGCAGACTCACGACAACGATCTGATCCGCGCCTCTGCCGACGAGCAGGCTGCGTACAAAGCAACCGTCGATCCGCTCACCACCGAGATTCGCCAGTTGCAGTTCAAAATGCGCCGCGCCCCGGAAGAGGAAAAAGGCAAGATCCAGACACAGCTCGACGTGTTGGACGAGAAGATGCCCCTGCCTCTCACCGCTATCTATGCGGTGAAAAACGATGTAAAGAAGGTCAGTCCACTGCACCTTCTGTTCAAGGGTGATTACCTCCAGCCTCTCGATGCCGTTGGCACCCGCCCCCTCGGTATTCTGCTGCCTGAGGGCACTCCGGAAAGTCCCGCCACTGGGGAGAAGCCGCGCACCAGACTTGCCGAATGGGTCACCGACCCCGCGAATCCCCTGACGGCGCGTGTGATGGTGAACCGCGTCTGGCAGTACCACTTCGGTCGGGGCATTGTTTCCACGCCCAATGATTTTGGGCGTATGGGTGGCAAACCCTCAAATCCGGAACTGCTCGATTATCTGGCAAACACTTTTGTAGAAAACGGCTGGAAGCTGAAGCCGATCCACCGCATGATCCTGCTTTCGAACTCCTACAAACAGGCCAGCGAATCTCCGCTTGAGAAGCTGGCGATGGAGAAGGACGCCGAAAACGCCCTGGTCTGGAAGTTCAGCCGCCGTCGCCTGGAAGCCGAAGAAATCCGCGATGCAATGCTGTCAGCGTCGGGCAGACTGAACGGCAAGTACGGTGGCCACAGCGTTCTGATTCCCATCAGCCAGGATCTGGTGAAGATGCTGAAGCGCCCGCAGTATTGGGTCGCCACGAAAGACAAGTCCGAGTACGACCGCCGCACCATGTACATGATCTATAAGCGCAATCTGATCCTCCCGTACATGGGGGTCTTTGATGCGCCGGACTTACAGTCGTCCTGCCCCCGACGCGAACAAGCCACCCATGCTCCGCAGGCTCTGGAACTGCTCAACGGGCAACTCTCGAATGACCTCGCGAAGTCGTTTGCAGATCGCCTGGCGGAGTCTGCAAAGACCGATGCGGAACGCGTGGACCAGGCGTGGTGGCTTGCCGTGGGCCGTGCGCCGACACTGAAAGAAAAACAGCTTACCCTGAAGTATCTGCAGGAAAAACCCGGAGATCCGTTGCGTCTGAAAGAGATGGCGCTGGATGTCTTTAACCTGAATGCATTCCTGTACGTGAACTGAGAAACCACATGTTGATTCGCCCCCACGTTCGATACCCACGCACTCGCCGCGAGATGCTGACCGATTGTTTCTGCGGCTTCGGCACCTTGGCCATGGCTGGCATGGCAGGCGCAGACCTTGCCCGCTCGGCCCCCGCGAAGTTCAATCCGCTGGCCCCGAAAGCTCCGCACGAACCGGCCAACGCCAAGGCAAAATCGGTTATCTTCCTGTTCATGGCCGGCGGACCGTCGCACCTCGAAACCTTCGACCCGAAGCCGCTCCTCAACAAGCTGGACGGCCAGAAGAGACCTGCGGAGTTCGGCAACATCCAGTATCAGAACGTCAACGCTCAGTCCCGCATTCTCGGCACCAAGCGTACGTTTAAGAAATACGGCAAATCGGGTATCGAGATCTCGGATCTCTTCCCGCACCAAGCCGAAATTGCAGACGATCTCTGCGTGATTCGCTCCATGCATGGCGACATGGTGGTCCACTCTGCGGCCCAGTATCAGATGATGACGGGCCGCGTAATTCCGGGCTTTCCGGCCATGGGAAGCTGGGTCGTCTATGGCCTCGGTTCTGAAGCGGAAAACCTGCCGGCCTATGTGGTGATGCCCGACTCGCACGGTGCTCAGGAAGCGGGGGTGCCCATGTACACCAACGGCTTCCTGCCTTCGGTCTACCAGCCGACCATGTTCCGTCCGGGCGAAAAGCCCGTTCTCAATCTCGACCTGCCGAAGGGTGTCTCACTCGACGAGCGCAAACGTTCCATCAAGCTGCTTCGGGATCTGAACGAATCCGGCATGGGTGAGGATCTGGAATTCGCCGCTCGTATGTCCGCCTACGAGACGGCGTTCAAGATGCAGACCGAAGCCCCCAAGGTCTTCGATCTCAATACCGAAACCAAAGAGACGCTGGACATGTATGGCGTGGGAAATCCCCTGACCGACGACTACGGACGCCGCTGCCTGATGGCCCGCCGCATGGTGGAGAACGGCGTTCGCTTTGTGTGCGTCGTGTCCGGTGGAGGTGGACCGGAAGCCGAATGGGATGCGCACAACGACATCGAAGACAACCATCTCCGGATGGCCAGCTGGACCGATAAACCGGTAGCCGCTCTCATTAAAGATTTGAAGCGGAAAGGTCTGCTCGACTCCACGATTGTGATGTGGGGTGGCGAGTTTGGCCGTTCACCAGAGTCGGAGAAAAGCAAGGGTCGCGACCACCACAACACGGGCTTCTCCATGTGGATGGCCGGTGGTGGCTTCAAGGGCGGCACGGTGTATGGCGCGACAGACGACATCGGCCTGAAAGCCATTGAGAAACCAGTTCATTTCCGCGATCTGCACACCACAGTGCTGCATCAGTTGGGCCTGAATCAGGATGCCCTGAGCTTTATGCACCTTGGTCGTAAGGAACGGCTAACAGAAGTACGCGGCGAAGTTCTGAAAGAAATAATTTCGTAGCATACTTGAATTTCTCTACAACGTCAGGTACTAACTACTTCTGTTACCAACTTAGTTCCAGTTCGGAAAGCATTCGGCGGCGAAAAGATATCGCTGCACCCGTGTGCTTTTGTGGTGACCTGACGAAACTGGAATAACATCCGGATTTGAGAAGGGCGGCCACTGCAAATGGCCGCTCTTTCTGTTTGTGTGTTCCTTTGCTCCCGCGTATCAGTTATCGCCGAAACAAGCGCTGGCTTCGTACGCAGCCACGGGTTGCTTCAATCCAACTTTCTACGCAGGCGCTGATTAGCAGGTATCCCGGGTACTGGAGTAGTGTGACAAAGGTGGTCCGGAGTTGGTGGCCTCGATCACAAGTTACAGCCGGACAAATGGGTATATGAAAGACATACCGGCGCTGTTGTGTGCATGGTTGTCTTCACGGGATGTGCGATTGCATGAGGTGGTGTTCGAACAAGTTATCGACAACATGAAGATGCTGCGCACTTATGTCCGGATATTGCGGTCGGGAGTTACGGGTCGTAAGTCATTGGGAACGGCTCCGAAGCGTTTGGTGCGTGAGTGGATTGCGGCTCGTAGTGAAGAGCAGTTAGTCCGGTTGAGGATCGGGCAGAGTCCTTCGCCGGGAGACATTATTAAGATGGTCCACTTGAAGCCTGCCGATGTGCGGGATGCGTTGCAAGGATGCGATGGAGATCGCGATTGCAAACGTTCCTCGCGTGGCGGGCAAAATGTATGTGTGCCCGGATGTATCCGGGTCCATGCGGAGTCCGGTGACTGGTTTGTGGAGGGGCTCGACATCGGCCGTGACCTGTGTGGATGTGGCTGGTCTGATGGCGGCTGCGATCCTGCGGAAGAACCCCCTCGGCGGAGATTATCCTGTTCGAGACGGACGTGGTATCTATCGAGATGAACTCGCGTGACTCGGTGATGACGAATGCCGGGAAACTTGGTTCGAGTGGTGGTGGCGGGAGGAACTCCAGCGCACCTTTGATGTTGCTGAACAAGCGGCGTGCTGAGGGCGATGTGGTGATCTTCGTTTCTGATAACCAGTAGTGGGTTGATGCCGGGTCCGGGCGCGGCACTGCGTTGATGGGTGCATGGCAGGAATTCCGGAAACGGAACCTGCGGGCGAAGCTGGTTTGCCTGTACGTGCAGCCGTATGAGACGTCGCAGGTGAGTGAGCGTGAAGATGTTCTGAATATCGGTGGATTCTCGGATCAGGTGTTTGATTTGATCGCGGCTTTTGCGGCGGGCGCGTTGGATGGTGACAACTGGGTCGGTCGGATTCAGCAGTTGGTGATGTGAGTAAGTTGGGGAGCCGAATGTTTGCCGGGACTACATGTCTCCAAAACACTGCCCGTCAGGGTGTCCCGGTAGTTGTCCTTGTCGGCTCCTCAACTGGAGTTGTGTAGTTATGTGGTGTGCCGGCGAATACCGGGCGGGAGTACATCGGATCAGGCGGTTTCGACATCGCCCTTTAGCGGCAACGTCAGAGAACCTCCCGCCGAATTGTTTGTCGCCGGCGCGCCAGAATAACACCAGGAAGGAAGAAAGCAGATGGCTGAGAAACACTACGAATACATTGCAGCGACCACCGGCGTCGGGATCAAGGCGTGGACGCGCGGTGTCCTGCTGGATGACCGGGCGAAGCAGCAGCTGGTGAATGTGGCGAAGCTGCCTTTCGTCTTCGGGTGGGTAGCGGCGATGCCTGATGTCCATTGGGGGATCGGTGCGACGATCGGTTCTGTGATTCCCACGAAGGGCGCGATCATTCCCGCTGCGGTCGGAGTGGATATCGGTTGCGGCATGATGGCTGTACAGACCAGCCTGAATGCCCGGGATTTGCCCGACAACCTGCACAAGCTACGCACTGAGATTGAGCGGACCGTCCCCCATGGACGGACCAATAATGGCGGACCGGGCGACCGGGGAGCGTGGGCGAATATCCCCGGTCCCAACGAAGATGTGTGGGGTACATTGAAGCCCCGCTATGACGCTCTTTTGGAACAGCACCCAAAGCTGAACCGGGGGAACCACTCGAATCATTTGGGAACGCTGGGTACCGGCAACCACTTTGTGGAAGTCTGCCTGGACGAGACGGAGACCGTTTGGTTCATGCTGCACAGCGGGTCTCGCGGTGCCGGAAACCGGATCGGCAGCTACTTCATCGAACTGGCGAAGCAGGATATGCGCAAGTTGTTCGTCAATCTTCCCGATGAGGATCTGGCTTACTTCCCCGAGGGGACCGAACACTTCAACGACTATTTTCAGGCCGTCGGCTGGGCGCAGGACTACGCGCGCGCCAACCGTGATCTGTTGATGTTGCAGGTAGTGGATGCGGTCAGGAACTCGGGTGAGGTGCCGCCGTTCAACGCCGAAGTGCAGGCAATCAACTGCCACCACAACTACGTAACCGGAGAGACGCACTACGGTGAGGACGTGCTGGTGACCCGAAAGGGCGCGGTGCGGGCGCGGGAGGGTGACCTGGGGATCATCCCCGGCAGCATGGGAGCTCGCTCCTATATTGTGCGCGGCAAGGGAAACCCGGAGAGCTTCCACAGCTGCAGCCACGGGGCGGGGCGTGCGATGTCCCGCAACGAGGCGAAGAAGAGGTTCACGGTAGACGACCACATCCGGATGACCGAGGGTGTGGAGTGCCGGAAGGACAAGGACGTTATTGACGAGACGCCGGCCGCGTACAAGCCGATTGAGGCCGTAATGGCGGCGCAGGCGGACCTGGTCGATATCGTCCACACCTTACGGCAGGTGGTCTGCGTGAAGGGGTAAGAAACAACAAGAGCCTGCGGTTGTTGCCGCAGGCTCTTGTTGTTGTTGACTGCGATTTAGTTAGTGATTAGTTCCAGCCCAGATCCTTGAATAACTGAAAGGTCAGATCGCTGGGTGTGGTCACGTTGTGCGTCAGGTCGGAGTTGATGGACGGCTCCATCAACTGGTTGCGACCAGCCGTGATATCGAAGTGGGAGACAGACGATCCTGAAGCCAGAGTGGTCGGCGCGTACATTAAGGCGCGGACGCTGGAGTCGGCACCCTGGTAGAGACCGCCGTTCAAGCCGAGCCGGGCAACCACACCGGAACGAGTACGGGAGCGTTTGGCCAGGGCGGCCTTCAGTGTGACGCCATCGGCCTGGGTGATGCGGACCGAGGGGATGGTTATGGTGGCGTCGGCGCCGCCGAGGGCAGGAGGGGGCGAACCGGCGGCGTTATCGGCCAGGATGACACCAATCGCTCCGGCATTCTGCGCGTTCTTCACTTTTACCGTGAAGCCGCAGGTGCC
>Ga0114970_10000760_pt1 | contig 24232 bp, 20 predicted proteins | sample M_140205_XF_Meta_FD_87030 | JGI IMG/M metagenome (GOLD analysis project Ga0114970, IMG submission 87030) | Freshwater microbial communities from Lake Montjoie, Canada to study carbon cycling - M_140205_XF_MetaG | ecosystem: Environmental > Aquatic > Freshwater > Lake | place: Lake Montjoie...
CGTTGCCGATCACCATGCCGTTGAAGCCCAGCTTCTCGACTTTACGGAGCGCACTCTCGAGCCCCTTGAGCACGCCGTCGCCGAGGGTGTTCATCTTCGAGCGGAACTCGAAACAGGCCACGCCGTCGCCGAGATCGATCAGGCGGGAGAGACCGTTGTCGTCGAGCACGCGCCCGTGTTTGGCGAGACTGGCGAGCGAGATGCGCCCCGGAATGCCCGGAATCGGCTCGTACGTGCCGTTATACGTGAGGTACTCGCCGTCCTTGTAGAACGACCCCTTCGCCATCTCGAGCAGCGGGGGAATTGTCTTGCCCTGCGCGTGGAATTCACCGCGCAGCCATTCGATGCCGAGGGCATCGATGATCTGGAAGGGGCCGGCTTCCCAGCCGTAGCCCCACTCCATCGCGCGGTCGATCGCCACGATGTCGTACGCCAGTTCGGAGGCGAGCGTGAGCGTGTAGTGCGCGGCGTCGGCGAGATGATCGCGCAGGAACGCACCCTGTGCGCCGCTCATGGCGATGGCGGCAGGCAAGCGCTGCGCAATCGGTAGGCGGATCGCCTGACCGATGTCCCCGCCTTCGAGCCGCTGCTGCGGCACGTAGGCTTTGGTCTTCCAGTCGAAGGTGTGCGTGCCGTCTTTGGTTTTCGTGTAGAAACCGCCGCCCGTCTTGTCACCAAGCTTTCCCTTGGCGACGAGTTCGTCGAGCATCCACGACGGCAGCGCGAAGTCCTCGCCGGTGGCGCCGCCGATGCCTTTCGTGACGTGCGCGAGCACATCGAGGCCCGACAAGTCGCCGGTGCGAAAAGTGGCGGTGCGGGCCCGACCGATGAGCGAGCTGGTGAGACCGTCCACTTCATCGATGGTGAGGCCGTGCTGCTCCATACGTCGCATGGTGCCGACCATGCCGTACACGCCGAGGCGATTGGCCACGAAGCCCGGAACATCCTTCGCGATCACGATGCCCTTGCCGAGCGTACGCTCCGCGAATTCACGCGTAGCCCCGATCACCGCCGGATCCGTTTCCGGAGTGGGGATGATCTCGAGCAGGTGCATGTAGCGCGGCGGATTGAAGAAGTGCGTGCCGAGGAAGCGGCGACGGAATTTTTCGCCACGTCCTTCCAGCAGCACCGACATCGGAATGCCCGAGGTGTTCGACGAGATGATCGCCGTGGGCTTCATCAACGCTTCAATGCGCGCGAACAGCTGCTGTTTCGGCTCGGCGAGTTCGATGATCGCTTCACAGATCCAGTCGCACTCAGCGAGGAGTTGGAGATGATCCTCGGTGTTGCCGGTGCGCACGCGGGCTGCGGCCGTCGCCTCCATGAACGAGGCCGGCTTGGACTTGATCGCCTTCTGCAACCCGTTCTTGGCGGGGGCACTGCGGTTCGGCGACGTGGGGTCGCTATCGCCGGGGATATCGAGCAACACGACACGGCAGCCCGCCGAGGCCGCGAGGGCGGCAATGCCGCTTCCCATGGCTCCAGCGCCCACCACGCCGACAGTCGTCATGCGCATTCGGGACTCTCTTCGTAAGGGACCCTTGCAAGTTCCGCTGGGAATCGGCTGGACGGAAGGGGCGGCGATGAAAAACACGACGCTTGCGTCATATTCTGCGCGCGAGCGGAGCGCCCGTCGGTACCTCGCGTCCGTCGGTACGGCGCGCCAACGCGGAACGCATCAGGGCTATTGCGAGGGGTCGTATCCGGCCACGTCGGCGTAGTACGTCCGGATACGGGCAATCCCAGCAGCGGGATCATCTTCGATGGGCATCGTGGTTGGTCCGAGCCGTACCACTCGGCGTTGGTAATCGAGGGCAACGCAGCAGATCGGCACATTGGCGCCCTTGGCGACGTGCCAAAAGCCGCTGCGCCACGCCGTCACCTTTTTGCGGGTGCCTTCAGGAGCGAGTGCGAGGGCGAATCGTTCATGCGACCGGAACGCCTCGATCGTGCGCTCCACGGCATTGTGGGAGTTCTTGCGATCGATCGGAATACCGCCGTTGGCCCGCATGAACCAGCCGAGCGGCGGCACGAACAGGGTGTGCTTGCCCCACCAGTGGGCGTCGAAGCCCAGGGCCCACTTGGCGGCGAGACCGATCGGAAAATCCCAGTTCGACGTGTGCGGGGCGACGATGGCCACGAAGCGCGGCACATTCGGCATCTGCCCTTCGAAGCGCCACCCGGCGCGAAAGAAGAGGGTGCGGCCGATCGCGCGAAGCCAACCGCGGTGCGATTGCGGCGCGTCGGGTCCGAGGTGCCAGTCTTCCAGCGCCTTCGCGCTGGCGGGTGGGTGCGTCATGTCGTTCATTTGACGGATGGCAGACAAGATCCGCAAGAGTGAGCTGGAATGGCGGACGATTCTCTCCCCCGAACAGTACCGGGTCATGCGCGCGCACGGCACCGAGCGGGCCTTCGGCGGCCGCTATTGGGATCACCACGACGACGGCCTCTTCGTGTGCGCGGGCTGTGGGCAGCCCCTGTTCTCATCGCAGGCGAAGTTCGACTCCGGCACGGGCTGGCCGAGCTTCACCGAGCCGCTGACCGAGGGCGCCATCGAGACCAGTACCGATCGGCACTGGTTCATGGTGCGCGTGGAGGTGCACTGCGCCTGCTGCGATGGGCATTTGGGGCATGTCTTCGACGACGGTCCGCCCCCGGGCGGCATGCGCTATTGCATCAACTCGGCGTCGCTCGATTTCAGCGGGGTCGAGGACTGAGTTGTCGGCGGCCGCAGTGAACAGCAACAGCAACCGCAACAGCCAGAACACGGATTACAAAGGATCCCACTGAAAAAACACGGATAAGATGAAAGGCGCTTTTCATCTTATCTGTGTCGTTTCCGTCCATCCGTGTCATCCGTGTTCTGGCTTTTGCGGTTGCCGTTCGCCGGAGCCGAATGCGAAGAACCCCGACACCGGATCATCAGATCCGGTATCGGGGCTCTCTCCCACCACCGCCTTCCCGCGGTGGACATGCCAGAGTGTCAGTCGCGGATGATCGCGCCATTCACTCCGTCCATCGGCCCTTCGATTATCAGCAGTTCGGGCGACCGCGCGGAAGTGCGACGGTGCAGTTCTTCGTGGTGCCGTTGTCCGTGATCTGCAGCTTGGCGGTCGCCGAGCCGTCGTACGTGAGCACTTCGCGACGTTCCTTGGTGGAGCTCGAGCCGTCGATCGTCAGGATCACCTTCATACGGCGAATCACGGTGCCGGCGGTCGGGTAGGTTTGCGCGGTGGCCGACACCGGGATCACGAGTCCGGTCGTGGTGTCGGCGGCGGTGCGTACCGACGAAAAGGTCTTGCCATCGCGGTTGGTGCCTTTGGCGGTCTCGTCGCCCCGTGTCGTGCCATTGACAGTGCGCCGCGTGCTGCCGGCGGCGAGTCCCGTGACCGTGCGATCACCGGCGTTATTCACCGTAGCCGTCACGCTGCCGTCGCGGCTGCGGGTGGCCGTTCCGGTCACGGCGGTGCGCACACGAACCGAATTCGTGGTGAGGCTGTCGATCGCCGACTGCGCCGTGCCGGCCGCGTTCTTAATCGTGTAGATCGACGTCACCGTGAGGCCGTTCTTGACCGTCGGGCCACAGGTCAGATCACCGGCGCCGGCCGCAAACACACAGCTGTCGTCGATGCGGATGCCGAACGGCCCGCCGTGCGGCCCACGTCCCGGTGCGGCATTGCCGGTGAAGGCATCGCCCAACCCGCCGCCCATGAAGCCACCCATGCCAGGTCCGCCGCCCGGACCGCGTCCCGGGCCACCCCAGGGCATACCGTTGTCGCTGGAACTCGCGTAGCTGCTGGACACCAGATCGAGACCGGCCGGCGCGCTGCTGAAGGCCAGATCGGACAGGAAGGCGTTCGGGCCGTTGCTGTTGTCGAGGCTGCAGGCCGCCGCGCCCAGCAGTGTCGCGGTCGCAGTCAGTGTCAGAAAACGGGATCGTGCCATGGGTGACCTCTCGGAGGGGCGTTCGGTCGAGCCTCGCAATCGTCGCGAAGGCATCGGTGAGGCGTTCGAAACAGAAAACACGTGATCGCGAACGAACCCTATGTGCTACTCGCCGCGTGCTACTCGCAGGCACTCGGCAAAAATGCGGACAGCTTCTCGCGTAACTGGCGGAGGGCTCGACTCATGTTCGCCTCCACGGCTTTGACGCTCACGCCGAGCTGTTCGGCGATCTCACTGTAGCGCAGGTTCCGTTCGCGGCTAAGCAGAAATACTTCCCGCGTCCGGGGTGGGAGGGCCGCGATGGCGTCACGAATCGCGTCTTGCAGCTCGCCCGCCTGCGCCTCGGCGTCGGCCTGTTCGGCGGGCTCACTGAGCGCCTCGACATAGACGGCCGACTTCGTCTGCACCTGCAGATGTCGCAGATGATTGAGCGCGCGGTTGCGCACGGCCTGCATCAGATAGCCGGCCACGCTGCTGTCGGGGGCGAGCGTCTCGCGACGACGCCAGAGCTCCAGGAAGACATCCTGCGAAAGCTCTTCCGCCACGCCCGGATCATGCAGCACCCGGTTGGCCGAGCGCACGACAGGCTCATACCACTGCCGGAAGATCGCATCGAACGCTGCGTGATCCCCGTCCCGAAGGCGGGCCAGCCAGTCAGCGTCGGACACGAGGGGCGTGGGGTCGGGAAAAATCTGGGACAGGATACGGTCGACGCGACTCCTCGGAGTCCGGTCGGCCTCGGGTGCAGCGTATACTACATGAGATCACGGCGCTTTTGCGCTGGGGCCCGCCGAAAAAGCGGGGACGTAGGGTATCGCCAATCACTCGTGTCTCTTGGGCATGTCCGACGAAATCCGTCCATCCGATGCATCCGTCGCCGACTGGGAGGCGATCTCCCGTGTTGTCGTGGGGGAAAGCGATGCCGTGGAGTCGGCCGCCGTGGCGCGTTGGCTGGCAACGCATCCGGAAGACGCCGCCTTGGCCGCCATTGTTAAGGCGCGGGCCGATCGGGCGGCGACGCAGTCGTTGGTCTCGGTGGATACCGAGCGGGCGTTGTCGACCGTCCGGAGCCGGATGACGGAGCCCCCGTCGTTGACGGTCGCGCGTGGCGGCGCGGCGCAGTCCTCAATGGCGAAGCCGGCCGCCGCGGTGCGCCGCTGGCGCGGGCCGGTGTTTGCGGCGGCGGCGGCGCTCACGGCCATGGTCGGCATCGCCCAGTGGCGCGGCGGTGACGCCGCGGCGGAGCAGGTGTATGCCACGACGGTGGGGCAGCGTGACTCGGTGACGCTGCCCGACGGCAGTACGGTCGTGCTGGCGCCCGGCAGCCGGCTTACGGTGGCCTCGGGCTTCAAGAGCGGCAATCGTGACGTCACGCTGGAAGGGGCGGCGTTCTTCGAGGTCAAGCACGACGGGGCGCACCCGTTCGTGGTGCATTCACGCGGCGCGGAGATTCGCGACATCGGCACGGCCTTCTCGGTGAAGACCGATGTGAACGGTCGCGTGTCGGTGGCGGTAACGCACGGGATCGTCGCGCTCCGCGATACGACGTCGGGCAGTGCGGCGCCCGTGGAGCTGCACGCCGGTGACCGCGGCGTGTTACAGGCGGGCACGGTGGCAGTGGCACGCGGTACGGTCACGGACGAAGACATGGCGTGGACACGCGGGCAGCTGGCGTATCGGGACGCGCCGCTGGCCGAAGTGCAGGCCGATGTACGTCGCTGGTACGGCATCGAATTGCAGGTGGTGGATGCGGTGCTGGCACAGCGCACCCTGACGGCCTCGTTCCGCAGCGATTCGGCGGCGCAGGTGATCCGGGTGATCGCGCTGGCCCTCGGCGCCGAGGTGGTACAGCGTGGTGACACGATCCTTCTGCAGCCGCAGGGGCCGGGTTCCACACCGAATCCTTGAACGGGGCAATCGACGCGCATATGTGGTGGTGGCAGGTGGTGCGACGCGGGATGACCGTGGGCGCGATCGCAGTCGTGATCGCGCCCATTTCGGTCGTGCACGCTGAGCGTGCGCCGGCGCTGGCCGCGCGCCTGTCGGATCCGGTGTGTGCGGTGCGGCTGGGAGCGCAGGAACGGTCGTCGCTGTGGGCGCCGCCGCTCGACCGTATCGTGAATCTGCATGTGCCTGAGGTCTCGATTCGCGAGGCGCTCGATCGGTTGGCGGTAGTCGCGAAGATCGAACTGTCGTACAGTGCGGAACTGCTGCCCACCGGAAAGCGGGTCTGTCTTGCGCTCGATCGCGTGCCGGTGGGTGCCGTGTTGGAGTCGCTGCTCTCCGGCAGCGCTTTGCGCTCGATCGTACTGGGCACCACGCAGGTGGTGCTGGCGCCGTCGCGCGCTGGTGTGGTGGCGGACGGCGAGAGCAGTGGTGGGGTCGCGCCGTCGGCGAGTGCGTTGTCGAGTGTGTTGTCGCGTGCGCCGATGGCACGACGGGCCAGCGTGCTTGATCGCGTGGTCGTGACGGGATCACCCGACGGTGCGCCTCAACGTGGCTCGCCCTTCGCGCTCGATGTGATCGATGGCGCGACGCTCGCCCGTCATGGCGTGGGAACGCTTGGGGAAGCGCTTGATCTGGCGGTGCCTGGCGTGTGGTCGTGGACGGCGAGCGCCGGCACCCTCTCGGCACGATACGGCAGCATCCGCGGCGCGAGCTCGTTCGGCGTCAGTGCGCCGAAGATTTATCTCGATGGCATCGAGGTCGCGAACCCGCTGCTCGTCACGCAGCTCGACCCGGCGCGCGTGGATCGCGTGGAAGTGATTCGCGGACCGCAGGGTGCGGCCCTGTACGGTGCCGATGCGATCAGCGGCGTGGTGAACATTCTCACCCGACACGATGGAACGCCGACGGGTGTGCCGGTGGTGCAGCTGTCCACCACGGCAGGGCTGTCGGCCACTGCCTACGCTCCGCGTGATGCGTTCGTGCAGGATCATGCGCTGTCGTTCCGCCGTGGCAGCAGTTCCCGCAGTCTCGGACTCGGTCTCAACGTCGGCACGGTCGGGGCCTACGTGCCCGGCGCATCGGAGCAGCGTCTGTTGGCCGATGCCGACGTACGCGTGGTTCGCTCGAGCGCCGTGTTCACCGGTACGGCGCGGTTTTCGGCGCAACGCGCGAATGCCAGCACCAGTCTGATGTTCGGTGGCGCAACGTCGGATGCATCTGCCAACCGGTCACCCGGTGATCGGTCACCCTTGGATCCCACGGGGCGCGCGCCCTTTGCCGGCGACAGTGCCACCGGCCAGTCGCTGTCGCAGTACACGGTGGGCGGTACGTTGGCCGTGATGCCCAATCTGCATTGGACGCACACGGTCATCGCTGGCGTGGACGGCTATCGACTGCGTGGACTCTCGTCAGCCTCGCTGCCGACGCCGGTGTTGTCGACGAGTGCACTTGGTGAGGGGCAGGGATCGGCCGATCGCGGGACGCTGCGGTTGCGCAGTGTGGGCCGTTTCGATGTGGCCGAGGGCACGTTGCTGGCGGTGACCTTCGCCGCCGAGCAAGCGCTGACGCGTGACGTGGCCTCCGAGGTGGTGAACGCCCCGGGCTCTCGACCCAGCGGCGGGGCGCTGACGCCGGCCATCGCGTCGTTGTCGGCACCGTTGCGTCTCACCCAGAGTTTGATCAACAATGCGGGCGTGTCGGCGCAGGCCACGCTGTCCTGGCAGGACCGGTGGTACCTCTCGGCAGGTGGCCGTGCCGAGCGTACGAGTGGTGCCACGGCCGACGTGCAGCACGCGCTGTTGCCCATGGTCGGCGCGACCTATGTGCGCGAGTACGGGCCGGCGGTGTTGAAGCTCCGCAGCGCGTATGGCACCGGAATTCGGCCGGCGCGCACGCTGGCGCGTGGCACCTCGTGGATGGGACGTGGCGCGGCGTCGGCTACCGAGGGGCTGCAGCCCGAGCGGCAGACTGGCCTCGAGGCGGGGGCCGATCTGGTGTTCGCGCACGGGGTATCGTTGCACGTCACGCGTTTCGATCAGGAAGCGTCGGGGCTCATCCAACCGGTTGGATCGATGTCCACCGCGGTCGGCCCCAATGGCCGCATTGTGCGCAATCTCTCGTACACGTTGCAGAATGTGGGCGCGATCACGAATCGTGGATGGGAGCTGCAGGCCACGGCGCGTCGGAGCCGTCTGCAGCTGGCGGGCACGCTGTCGCTGGTGGATAGCCGGGTGGCGCGCACGGCCACCGCTTATCGCGGTGAGTTGCGCGTGGGCGATCGCATGCTCGATGTGCCAGCGTCCACGGTAAGCCTCTCGGCCACGTGGGCGGCGCGCCGCTGGAGCGTGAGTTCGACGGCCACACGGGCCGCCGACTGGATTGGCTACGATCGGACCGCGATCGGAGAAGCGGTGGCGAACACCGCGCCCGAGTACGACTTCGGCGGACCGCTGCTGCGGCGGTATTGGCTGCAGTACGGCGGCGTGACGCGCTGGCGAGCCAATGTGAGCTACCGGTTGCGCGGTGACCTGTCGGTGTTGATCGGCGGTGAGAACCTACTGAACGTGCAGCGCGGCGCGCCGGACAATGCAACCGTCACGGCGGGCCGCACGCTGAGCTTCGGACTTCGCTCGATGTTCTAGGCGAGGCCCCCCGCCGGGCCGCGACAAACCTCCACTCGCCTCCCGCGGATTCTGGTTGCATGTTTTGCTATGGACCGTCGACTCTTCGTTTCCGCCGTGGCCGGGGCAACCGCCCTGCCCAGTCTTGCCGCCGCGCTTTCGCCGCGTTTCTCGCCGCATGCGATCCGGCGTCTGATCGATGCCGCCGAGGTCGCGAAGGATCGCGGTGTCGCCCTGTTCGACCTGAATGCGCCTGCTTGGCGAGGCGACGCGGCGCAAGCCGACGCGTTCGCCGCCGACGAGGATTTCTGGGAGCCGATCCAACGGGCATTTGATCTCGACCGCACGTGGATCAACCTGAACAACGGCGGCTGTTCGCCGGCCCCCTCGCATGTCATGGCGCAGCTGGAGCGCGACCTGCGCTTCTCGAACGAGCTGCCGGTGATCCAGATGTGGCAGACGCTGGAGCCTCGCATCGAGATCGTACGGCGCGAGCTTGCGCTCGAGTTCGGCTGCGACACGGAAGAAATGGCGATCACGCGCAATGCATCGGAAGCGATGGAGACGCTGATCTTCGGCATCGATCTCAAGCGCGGTGACGAAGTGGTGGTCAGCAACCAGAACTACGGGCGCATGATCAACGCGTGGAAGCAGCGCGCGCGCCGCGAAGGCATCGTGCTGAGGGAAGTGTCGTTCCCCGTACCGTGCACGGAGCCGCAGCAGATCGTGGACGCGTTCGCCGCGGCGATCACGCCGCGCACGCGCGTCATGGAGATCACGCACATCACCAACCTGACCGGCCAGATTCTGCCGGTGAAAGAGTTGATCGCGATGGCGCGCGCGAAGGGCGTAGTGACGTTTGTTGATGGGGCGCATGCCTTCGCCCAGTTCCCGTTCACGCGCGACGAGTTAGACGTGGACTACTACGGCACGAGCCTGCACAAGTGGCTGCTGGCACCGATCGGCACGGGTTTCCTCTACGTGCGCAAGGACAAGATCGAGTCGATGTGGCCGCTGATGGCGGGCAACCCCGGGCAGGAAGCGGACATCCGCAAGTACGAGGAGATCGGCACACATCCGGCGGCGAATCACAACGCGATTTCGGTGTCGCTGGCCTTTCATCGGGCGATCGGCGCGGCGCGTAAGCAGGCTCGACTCAAGTTCCTGCGCGATCGGTGGGCCAAGCGACTGCTGGCCGAGGGCAAGGGGCGCGTGAAGGTCCTGACCCCACTCGATTCGAAGTGGGGCGGTGGTATCGGCTTCTTCAACGTCGACGGTCTCGATCCGGTCAAACTCGGCAGCTGGCTGGTATCACAGCACCGCGTCGTGCAAACGCCGATCGTGCATACGGAGTTCAGCGGGATCCGCGTCACGCCCAACGTGTATACCACGTTGGACGAGATCGACCGGTTTTCCGAACTCGTGCTCCGGGCGATGCGCAACGGTATCGCCTGACCTCTTCAGCAAGCGAGTCGTGATGTCACGCGTGTGTCCGTTCACCGTCGCTGCGGCGACGGTCTCGATGGTGGTCGTCATGGTGCCGCAGGTCGTCGAAGCACAGCCGTTCGTGGCACAGCCGTTCGAAGGCGCGCTGACCATGCGCTTGACGTCGAAGGGCGCGAACGGTCCGCAGGTGCAGGAGGTTGAGTATCTCGTGCGCGGCGGCAAGGTGCGCGTGTCGATGGGTGGGCCGGCCGGTGCGATGTCGCTGTTGTCGGTGCCCCAAGAGCAGAAGGTGTATGTGCTGATGGCGGCGCAGAACGCCTACATGGAGATGCCGATCAGTGACGCGTCGTCGAGCGTCGCGGCCAAGACGCCGGCTGATGTAAAGATCACGCGCACCGGCCGGATGGACACGGTTGCCGGTTCGGCGTGCGAACACGTGACGGTGGCCAGTGCCGCACAGACCGTCGACATCTGCTTGGCGAAGGGACTCGGCGGGTACGTGAATCCGCTGGCGTCGATGCAACGGGGCAGCGAGCCGGCCTGGCAGCGGATGCTTACGGCCGACGGCGGTTTCCCCCTCAAGGTTACGATGCAGGACGGGAGTATCCCCATCGAAGTGGTGAAGATCGAGAAGAAGAAGCTGGCCAGCGACCTCTTCTCGGTGCCGCTCACCTATACGAAGATGGAGATGCCGCGGCGGCGCTGAGTCGGCTGAAACCTCCGTCGCGTCGTCGCGTTAGGAGGGACGGAGGGTGAGCGGCATTACGACGCCAAGGGCTTTGCGACGCGCTCCGTTCCCGACTACTCAGGAGGTTCCCGTGTTCTTTCTCATCTCGTTCGCGATCGCCACCATCCTGGCCATCGTGCTCCATGGCACCACGCGCCGGTTCGTCCGTAACCGGCTGCGGTATGTCGATACGGTGCAGAAGAGCATCGCGCCGTGGGCGGCCGGTGGGGCCGCGTTTCTGATTGGTGCGGTGCTCGTGCCGTTTCTGCCTCTGGTTGGTCTCGGCACGGCGTTGACGGCTGGCCTGGCAGTCGGCTCCGGGGTGGCCGCGGGCGCCCGTGATATCAAGCAGGGGACGTCGCCCGTCGTGTACGGGCCGTGACGGTTGGGGGCCATGATGGCCCCCTGGCGATACCATCACGCGATGGTGACGAAGCCGTACGCCTATTGGATGTCGTGTGCGGGGCGCTCGAGTTCGCGCACGAGCATGGCCTGAGCGCCGCCGAAGTCGAGTAGCAGCACGTCGCCGGCGCCGTGCTCGATCCGTACGCTCATGCTGTGCGGCGCCTCGGGGTTTTCGGTGTGCAGCAGCTCGCCGTCCACGCGGTACACGAGGTCGACGACCTGATCCTGTCCGCCCACATCGACATGGTAGCGGAGCACGCCATCGACGAGAAATTCCATGCGCACACCCGGGGCGAAGTCGAGTGACGCGTCGGCGCGCATGAGGCGCCAGATGCCCAACAACCAGTTCGTGCTCATCGAACTACTATACACGATGTCATTCTCGCTGCGCAGGGCCTCGACGGCGGCAAACGGGTGGGTGCTGGTGACGCTGTTCGCGACGTCGCTCATCGCGGCACCGCTCCCCGCGCAGTCGGCACCGACGCCGGTTCCCGGTCGGGTACCCGCTCGGGCCATGATCGACCACTCGGCCTTCGACCGCTTGCTCCGTGCCCACGTGACCGACGGACGTGTGGACTACGACGCCTTTCGCGATGCGACCGCCTTTCGCGGCTACTTAACCTCGCTCGAGCGCGCGTCGCTGGCCGACGCCGACGACGAGGAACAGCTGGCATTCTGGATCAATGTCTACAATGCCTACACGATCCAGCTCATCGTCTCCCACGGGGAGCGCGAAAGCATCCGGAACGTGAACCGCACGCTCGGGGTGCTCCGCTTGAAGGGGCCGTGGAGCGAGCCGATCGTGCGGGCCGCGGGGCGTACGCTGACCCTCGACGACGTGCAGCATCGGATCATCCGCAAGGAGTTTCACGATCCGCGCATTCACTTCGCGCTGGTTGCGGCGGCAAAAAGCAGCCCGCCGTTGCGGTCTGAGGCGTACACCGGGGCCAGGCTCGATGCGCAACTCTTCGATCAGGGCCGTCGGTTCCTGACGGACACCAGCACGAACCAGATCGCGACCCAATACCCGCGCCTCAGTCCCATCTTCACCTACTACAAGTCCGACTTCGGCAATTCGCGCTCGGATCTGGGCGGCTATCTGGCCACGTGGTTCGACGGCGAGACGAAGAAGAAGCTGGAATCCGGCCGCTTCGGGATGCGGGAAATGCCGTTCGACTGGTCGCTGAACGCGAAGCGCCTTACTCGCTGATCTCCCTGCCGTTGCCGGTCATCGTCAGCGGTCGGTGCGAGGAGCGTCGTAGGTCATGGGCACGCGGGCGAAGATCTCACGCTCGTGCTTCCGCAGATTCTCGATGTCGTAGGGTTGCACGTCTTTTGCCGCGAGGTCTACGGTCTCGGTGGCGGAGTCGATTTGATATCCACTCAGGTAGACGTTCAAAAGCGAGTGCAGCATCGTCGGCGTGCTGTTGCCCGAGGCGGCCTTCAGCGCGCGATGTTCGAACAGGCGCGTCGGCGCGTACTCGGCGTTGTAGAAATAGGCCCGTGACGACGTGGCACTGTCGGCGAACAGCATCTGCTCTTCGATGACGACGAGCTTGCCGTTCACGTACGTCGCCGTGTACTCGGATTCGGCGGTGACGCTATCCGACCAGCGCCCGTGTCGCTTCACCGTGTCGGTGGCGACCGCGACGGGTGCGCCGGCCGTGCTGTCGGCGCGCGTGTCCGCATGTTTGTCTCCGCATGCGGCCGCGAGTGCGATCGCGAGTGCGATCGCGAGTACGGCCACGAGTGCGGCCGCGCGTGCGAAGATGACGGCGGGCAGGGATTTCGAGGGAGTCACAACCGATCGGGTTCGGGAAGGACGGGCGGCGCGAGGGCCACCTGGCCGGCCCGCTCGCATCCGCGTCGGCGCACGCGCGTCAGCGCACGCGCCTTAGAACTCGCGGCGCTTCATTTCCTTGAAGATGCCCTCGGCCTCGGAGCCCTCGAGCGGCTCGCTCTTGCCGCGGGTGGCCTCGAGCGTCGGATCGAACAGGCTGCGGGACGGCTTCTTTTGTTGCGACGCCTTAGCGGCCGTCTTCCTGAGCAACGCCTTGAGCTGCGAATCCTTCATGGACACTCCGGTTGGGGGCTCCTTGATGTTGCCGGTCGCGCCGTCCCCTGTAAAGGCCGACGGAGAAGACCGAGGCGGCGTCCGTGCCGGTTACGGTGTGGACGGCGGCAGGTCGAGCAGGAGGCGAATCGCGTCGATCACGGCGCGCCCGGCGGCCTTGTACGGCGTCATTGCTTCGAAGTGCCCGTCGCCGACCACCGTGATCACCCGGGCGCTGTCGCCGCGCGCTCTGGCGGCGGTCACGTAGGCGTCGCGCACCGCCACGGGGGCAATGAAATCGCGCTCGCCCGCGATGTGCACCGTGGGCACACCGAGAGGGAGGCGCTCGATCGGTGACGCCTCGCGCAGGCGCGCCGGCACACTGTCGGGCGTACCGCCTAGCAACGACTCCACGGCCGGATTGCCGCAGGTGGTGCGCTCGCGGGCGTAGAATTCACGGAGATCGGCGATACCGCCTATCGAGACGACGCCGCGAATGGACAGGGGCGTCCCACCGAAGAGCGGGCTGGTACGATCGAGCGCGTGCCGGGAGGCCAGCCAGAGGGCGAGATGTCCGCCGGCGGAATGTCCGGCGATGACGATGCGGCTCGTGTCGATCGGGTACAGCGCGGCGAGCGGACGGAGATAGTCGGCGGCGTCGGCCACATCGCGAAATGTGCCGGGCCAGCCGCCGCCCGGGTTGTTGTAGCGCCGGTACTCGACGTTCCACGTGGCCACCCCCGACTGCGCCAGCGCGTCCGCGAGCGGTGCGCTGTTGCGGACCGACGCGTACGGCGAGTACCAACATCCGCCGTGGATGATGATCGCGATCGGCGCCCGCTGGCTGTTCGACGCGCCGGCAGGGAGGCGCAGGTCACCGAACTGCAGGGAGTCACGTCCGTATGCGATGCGCACGCCGATATCGCGCAGTGGTACGGTGTCCACGTCGCCGGCACGCATCAGGCGCGGTGCCGCGCCGCCTTGGGCGGCACTCCCCTGCGCGGAGGCGATCGACGGGGTGACCGTTGGGGCGCAGAGCAGGAGGGCGGCCAGCGCGCACCAGAGTCCAGCGTTCGAAATGAGCATCCGGGGAAAGTGGGGGGGCGCGTGTCGCGCGTCCAGCAGGAGCGCGGGTGTCTCCGCGCGCTCCGCAAAAAATCCTGTTGACACTCTAGAAAACCGACGCTAGCGTCTACGCATTCGAGACAGAACGTCCGCGCCACGGTGCGGGAAACGCGCAGCAGGCGACTTTGGGGACCTGGCTGCACGCGGGTCCCTTTTTTGTGGGCGACTGTCGCCGATCAAGCTGAGCTGATGTCGCACCGCATCGGCAACCCGCGCGGGGGTATTGTCCGCGAATTACACGAGTGCTCGGTGCGTACGGCAGGGCCGGACTCCGAACACACAGCAACGGGAGCAGTGTCATGCGTACGACCGGCAAGGTGAAGTGGTTCAACGATGCCAAGGGCTTCGGGTTCATCACGCCCGATGACGGCTCGAAGGATTGCTTCGTTCACCACTCGGCGATTCAGGGCGGCGGATTCCGCACCCTGGCCGAGGGCGAGCGCGTCGAATTCGACATCGTGCAGGGTCAGAAGGGGCCGGCGGCCGAGGAGGTCGTGAAGATTCGCGGCTGATCGCGCACTGGGATTCACGAACGACGAAGGGCCACCAGCCTCGCGCTGGTGGCCCTTCGTCACTCATGGCATCGGGTGCCCCAGCGTTACTTGATCTCGCCGTTGCCGCGGTAATAATCGCCAAGCAGATGTTCGGCGAAGTACTCCATCAGCATGCGCTGATTGTACGGGCCGGTGCCGCGGTATCCGTGCGGCTCGCCGGGGTAGATGAAGAAGTCAAAGCGCTTGTTGGCCTTGATCAGCGCGTTCGCCAGACGGACCGTGCCGCCCGGGTGCACGTTGTTGTCGAGATCACCGGTGGCCAGAGCGAGGTTGCCCTTGAGGTTGCCGGCGAGTTCGTCGTTGGTGGGTACGCGGATGTCGAACTTGATCTTATCGGCGTTCGTGGAATCCTGCACCACTTCACGCGCGGCCGCGTTCGCCCCCGGTCCGCCACGACGCGCGGCGCCGGTGCCACCGGCCCGCACCGCACCCGCGGCGCTGTCGGCCTTGGCGATGACCTTCACGCCGTGGTTCCACTCGCTCCAGTTCTGGTTGTAGATGTTGTTGTCGTGATTGCCCGATTCCGACCAGCCCACCTTGAAGAAGTCGTTATACGGCGGCAACAGCATGGCGGCGGCGGTCATGAAGCCACCACCCGAGTGGCCGAAGATGCCGACCTTGTCGAGATCGATGAACGTGTGGCGCGCGCCGAGCTGCTCGATGGCGTACTTCTTATCGGCCAGCGCATAGTCGCGCATGTTGCCGTAGCCGTAGCGATGATAGGCGAGTGAGCGGAGCGGGCTGCCGCCACGATGGCCGACTTCGATCACGATGAAGCCGAGCTGTGCGAGCTGCATGAGCGGACCGCGCACGCTGAAGCCGGTGGTCGTGCCTTCGGTCTGCGGGCCGGGATACACGTACGTGATGATCGGATACTTCTTCGTGCTGTCGAAGTCGAACGGCTTCCACATGTTGCCGTACAGCTCCGTGATACCCTCAGCGGCCTTCACCGAGAACGTCTCGGCGTTCTTGAAGCCGAGTTCCTTCAGCTTGGAGAGGTCCATATCCTCGAGCGTGCTGAGGATGCGGCCGGTGACACCATCACGGAGTACCGACTTGAACGGCAGGTCCATGCGCGAGAACGAGTCGTAGATGTAGCGCTTGGTCGGCGAGACGAAGCTGGGGGTGCCGTTCTCGCCGAGCGTGGACGCATGGTGCGCGTTGCCGGCGTCGAGCAACGTGAAGCCGCTGCCGTCGCCATTCACGCGATACAGGTGCGTCTGGTACAGCTGTTCACCGGCCTCACGACCCTGGCCCGACACCCAGACCTGCTGCGTCGTTGAATCGATCGTGACAATGCTGTTGGCATTCCACTGTCCGGTGGTGAGCGGACGCTTCTCGCCGCCGTCGAAGCCGTACACGTAGAACATGCCCCAGCCGGTCTTCTGCGACCACCAGAGGAAATCACCACCCTGCTTGAGATAGGCGATGTTCTTGGGTTCGAGCGCGGCGCCTTCGATGGCATCGGTAAGCAGCGTCTTGATGGCGCCGGTGGCCACGTCCACTTCGATGAAGTCGACGGCGCGCTGCGGACGATCGCGACGTACCACACGCACTTTGTCACCGTTCACGGGCCAGTGCACGTTCATCAGCGACTGGTCCTTCCACTTGGCCACGTTGATCTGCTTCACCGCCTTCTCGCCGCGACGGAAGGTCCACAGTTCACTGCGCGTGACGTCTTCTTCGCCGGGCATCGTGTACTTGTAGTGGATCAGTACGGGGCGCGGCTGGGCGAGCACGTTCACGAGGAACAGATCCTTCACCTTGCGTTGATCGCGGCGCACGAAGGCGAAGGACTTGCCGTCGGGCGACCACGAGACATTCGGGCGGATGCGCTGATCGCGATTGTTCGCGTCGTCGCTGTCATCCTGCTCCCCGTCGGTCTGCTGTCCGCCTCCAGCGAGGGCGGCGAGCTGGCGCGCATTCTCCGTGGTGTCCCGGTAGCCGAACGAGTAGTCCATGGCGCCGTCGGTGCTGATCTGTACCGTGTCGTTGCTGCTTTTCTCCACGATGTAGAGATTGTGCATGCGGGCGAACACGAACGCCGAGCTGTCCTTGTTGTAGTTGCGGAACTCGCCGCGGGCACCGCCGCCGCCCATTCCACCACCGCCGCCGCCCTGCGTGTTGCTCTCTTCGTCGACTGGCGGGGGCGCGTTGCGCACCACACGGCCGTTCGACTTCAGCGTTTCCGTGGCCAGCGTCCATTCGTAGCGCACGGTGTCCACGGTGAAGCGGAACGCCTTGTGGCTCTTGAGGAACGTGATGCTCTGGAAAGGCAGGTTGGTGGCGTCGTATGGCTTCTTGCTGAGCAACGTGAGCTGCTCGGCGAGCTTGGCCGGATCGAAGAGCAGGCGCTTGGTGCCACCGGTGGGCGACGGCACGAACAGCATGAACCGATTGCCGTTCCGATCCTTCCAGTTGTAGTACATCGAGTCCGTCTTCCCGAGGAAGCGGGGCTGCACGGCCTGCGTGTAGGTGATAGCGCGGAGCGCGGCGGTGCTGAAGCGATTGGCGAGCGTCCAGTTGCCCTTGTTGGCACGACCTTCGTCGGCCTGGGTTGCCTGGGGGCCAAGCTGCGCCTGCGCGATACCCGCGCTGGCGGCGCTGCTGGCAGCCAGCAGCAAGAGCGTACCGGTAAATCGTCCGAAACGGCGCACGTCGTGAACCATGTCCTGCTTCCTCCGGAGGGCGAGAATGGCGGCTCCACGATGCGGGCTGCCAACGAGAGATTTACTCTCCCGAAGCGATCGCCGTTGAGTCCGCCGCCGGAAAATCGTGGAAGGCGGGTGCTGGGGCTGGGACGACTGCCAGGATCGCCGGCGGTCTGGCGCTCATGGCGCTCCTCGCGTCAGGTGTTAGGATAGGCGCATGACAAGGCCATGGACCCAGCGTTGGCTGGCGTTGACACCGAACAAGACGCCGCCGCGGACACATTCCCTGATTCAATCGCTGACGATGCTGGCCGTGCTCGGCGCCTGCGCCTCGGCGCCGCCGCGCCCGCCCGTGTTGGCGGCCGGCGCCGGCGTGGTGGTCACCGGCTCCCCGGCGCTGGCCGTGGCGCTGGCCACCGCGGACAGCGCTGCGCGCGCCTTCGCCCCCGCCGACGTCGACTTCATGCAGGGGATGATTCCGCACCACGCGCAGGCGGTGATCATGGGACGATGGGCCGCGACGCACGGTGCGCGCGCGGACGTGCAGCGACTCTGCCTTCGCATCGTCGCGGCGCAGAGCGATGAGATCGGCATGATGCGACGCTGGCTTCGCGAGCGGCAACAGGACGTCCCCGATTCCACCGCCACGCGCCACGTGATGAAGATGGCCGGTATGATGCACGAGATGATGATGCCCGGCATGCTGAACGACGACGAGATGGCGCAGCTCGACAAGGCGCGCGGCTCGGCGTTTGACCGGCTCTTCCTCAACGGTATGATCCGGCACCATCAGGGCGCCATCGCGATGGTCGAGACGTTGCTGCGTAATGGCAACGCCGGACACGACGAGTCCGTCTTTCGTTTTGCCAACGACGTCGTGTCGGATCAGTCGGCCGAGATCGTCGTGATGTACCGCCTGTTGGAAACTGTACCCTCACCATAACCGGATCGGACGATGCGCCGTACTGCTGTCGTAGTGGGTTCGCTGACCCTGATCGCCGTGGCCTGTTCACGCGCGACACAGCCCGCCGTCGGTGGACCGCCAACACCGGCGGAGGGGACGACGATCACGGGTGATGTTTCACTCGCGAAGTCGCCGCCCATGAAGTATCCAGAAAGCGCCAAGGCGCCCAACCCAGATCCGCGCATCGGCCTCAAGCCAGGAGAGGCGGCTGCGGACGCCGGTGAGGCGTCATTCAACATGAAACTGATCTCCAACTCGCCAGCGCCCGCCGGATTCACAGGGCGCGGCGCGACGGGATCGGACCTCGCATTCAGCGGCAACTACATCATTCAGGGCAATTACCGCGGCATCATTATCTGGGACGGCACCAACCCGCGCGCGCCCAAGCTCGTGTCGTCGTATCTGTGCCCCACCAGTCAGGGCGACCCTACGGTCTACGGCAATCTCCTGTTCGTCTCTGGCGAGGGGCTCGGTGCGCGCAACGACTGCGGCTCCACGCCGATCACCGATACGGTCAGCCTCGAGCGTTTTCGTGGTGTGCGCATCTACGACATCGCCGACAAGGCCAAGCCACGCCTGATCACCAACGTGCAGACGTGCCGCGGCTCGCACACCAACTCCCTGGTGCAGGATCCGAACGACAAGAACAACATTTTCATTTACGTGAGCGGATACTCATCCGTTCGCTCACCGAAGGAATTGGCGGGATGTCAGGACGCGCCGGCCGGTGACTCGGCCAGCGCGCGCTTCCGCATTGAAGTCATCAAGGTGCCGCTCAAGAATCCGGAGCGCGCCGCGGTGGTGAACTCGCCGCATCTCCTGGCGGATCTCGCGGGTCGTACCGTGCATGCGCCGCCGCCGACTGACACGGGGGCCCGTGGTGGCCGTGGTGGTGCGGGTGCGGCAGGTGGTGCGGCAGGTGGTGGAGCCGGTCGCGCCGCTGGTCCGCCGCCCGCCGCGCGCGGTGGTGGTGTCGGACAGAGTGGTTGCCACGACATCACCGCGTATCCGGGCTCCGGGTATGCCGGTGGCGCATGCGCGGGGTACGGATTGCTCTTCGATGTGCGCGATCCGAAGAACCCGAAGCGGCTCAAGTCGGTCGCTGATTCCAACATGTCTTTCTGGCACTCCGCCACCTTCACCAACGACGGCACGAAGCTGCTCTTCTCCGACGAGTGGGGCGGTGGCGGTGCGGCGCGCTGCCGCGCGACGGACAAGCTCGAGTGGGGCGGCAACGCGATCTTCACCGTCGAGCAGGGTGAACTCAAGTTCCAGAGCTACTACAAGATGCCCGCACCGCAGACGACGGAAGAGATCTGCACGGCGCACAACGGTTCGCTGATTCCCGTGCCGGGGCGCGACATCATGGTGCAGGCCTTCTACATGGGCGGCGCGACGATCTTTGACTTCACCGACGCGGCGCATCCCATCGAGATCGGCTTCTTCGATCGTGGCCCCGGTGGCGGCTACTGGAGCACGTACTGGTACAACGGCGCGATCGTGTCGTCCGACGAGCAGCGCGGCCTCGACGTGCACGAGCTGACACCGAGTGGTTACTTGTCGCAGAACGAGATCGATGCCGCCAAGACGGTGCGCTACGAGCAGTTCAACGCACAGGAGCAGCCGCATACGGTGTGGCCACCCAGCTTCCCGCTGGCGCGCGCGTATCTCGATCAGCTCGCGCGCAACAATGGCCTCAACGCCAATCGCATCGACGAGATCCGGCGTGGATTGACCGCGGCGGAGACGGGCGGATGTGGTAATCGCAACACGGCGCTGGCGGCGTTGGTGCCGCAGATTCAGGCCGAACTGACGGGGGCTGCAGACAAGGGGCGTGTGGAACTCGTCGCCAAGGCGATCGCCGCGCTGTCCAAGACGACCTGCGTGCCCGCGTCGATTTCGTAAGCCGATCGGTACACGGTGTGTTGCAGAAAGGCCGGGCTCCGATGCATCGGGGCCCGGCCTTTTCGTGCTGATCTGTTACGTGGTGCGTTTGCGTCGCTCACGCACTCACGGGCATCCGGGCATCCTGAACGCGCCAATACGCGACGAATACGCCGTCGCCTCCTTTCGGAGATAGTCCCCCACGTACCAGATCGTGCAATCATCCACCGGATCGACGGCGGTCTGCGTGTAGTCTTCCCAGCGAAGGGTGGATTGTTGCGACGCTTCACCGTTCACCAGCACTCGTTCACGCAGCGTGAGTTGGCCGAGCGGGTCGGACGGGAGCCGTCCGGCAAAGCGCTGTCCAGCGAAGTTGGGGGTCCCGCCAAATGAATAGCCGATACCGATGTTGCCGCGCGCATCCATGGCCGGGCTGGCCATCCAGCGAAAGAAGCTGTCGGGTGCGTAGGTGCCCTGCTGATGCAGCCGCAGTGTTCGCGATTGATCGCGCGCATCGAGCCGCAGTTCATACCAGCGCACCCCGCCGCCGCCCGCCACGGAATTCACAGAGTGTACCGCCACGATCGACTCTCGGTTGCCGATGCGCCGATACACCACGCGTGCCATCAGCTTATCGCCTTGGGCATCGAGCTTTCGCTCGACACCCGGTTGCGGCACGCAATTGGTCAACTGTCCGTCGCAGAGATAGTGATACGGCGCGACGGGAATCTTCACGGGACCGGTAAGTGTCGTCTTGGTCGGGTCGGTCCAGTCCACGTGATACGACCACGCATAGATTCCGTCATCGTCCATGCGCTTCTTGAGCTGCGAGCCACCGGCGGCGAGCATGATGTTGGGTGCGCCCGCCGGTGGCCGCTGTTGTCCATCGAGGTCCACGTTGTTGAGAAAGTTCACGCCATCCACCACCACGCACTGCTCGGTGGCACTCTCACCCCTGAGCATGCGCGCACGATCCACCACGCACGCGTGCTTCTCGATCACGTCGTCGCCCGTGCTGGTGGGCACGTAGTAGCCATCGGGCCACACGGCCGGCCGTGGATAGTCGGGGAAGAGCGGCCGCACGAACTCGTAGCGATAGTACGGGCCAAACGGATCGGGGCCGGTGCTGATTGCGTAGCACATCGCGTAGGACCCGCTGTCCGGTGGGGTGGCCGGACTCGGCGTCGCCGCCGGTGCCGCGGCGGGCAGTGTGGCTGCCGCAACGGGTGCCGCAACGGGTGCCGCAACGGGTGCCGCAACCGCCGGCGGCTCATACAGCCGCACTGCCGCACCCGGCTGCCCTTCCTTACCGATCATGCTCAACGACGCCGGCTCACCACCACGAGGCGCGCGCAGTTCATTCGGCCGACGCGGTCCGCGCGTGAAGATCGGCATCACGATCAGCCACCGCTCGGCCAACTGGTCGTAGCGCACCACGGCATCGCCGCTGTTGCGGAACTCGCACGCGCCACCAAAGCCGCGGAACACGTTGTTGGTGGGCACCGGGCCGTACAACACCCGACCGGTGCTATCAAACAGCACACCGCGCTTGGTGAAGATTGCCATGCGACTGTTGACGGTCTGTACGATGTGGTCGCGCCCCACGGCCAGACTGTTGTCCGACGGATTCCGCAGCGTCGCCGTACCCTGCGGTCCGGCAAACCCGGCTCCCAGCCCGTCGAACGAGGTCACGAGTCGCGCGGGCGCACGGCCTCCCTGCGATGTTTGCTCGATACTCGCGGCGGCGACGACAACCAGAGCGACACCACACACACCAATCAGAAGGAAGCGCATGGCGCGAATGTAGCCTTCCCCCGAGGGACCTCGCCACCCGGACACGTCCGCCATCCGTTCCGCCGGTGAGGAACCGCTGCGACACCGCCGGTGGCGTCGCCCCGTCACGTGGCCTACAGCGTGAGAGGGCTGGAACGAAACCCCGCTTACGGCGCGGCGCGCTCCCGATAGCGGGTGGTAAAGACCGGCTGGATCCAGGCGGTGGCGCCGCTGGAATCGACCACTCGCGCCCGCACGTACGTCTCGGTGCCGCGGAGGCGATACGACGGTGTGAGCGACTTGTCCGTGGCGAGGATCTCTCCGTTGGCGCCGACGAATTGGGTGGTGTACTTGAAGTCCCCGGTGCGCGTGATGGTCAGCGACAAGGCGGTCTCGCTGACGGCGATCTCGGCGACCACTGGGCCCGTGCTGGCGTAAAAATGGCCCTCGTCCAGCGCGGTGACGATCTCCCGCGCGTCGCGCGAGCGCGCCCGTACTACGACCCACCCGCGGCCCGGGTTGGCGCGCGCTTTGGCGAACTCGCCCTGGAAGTGGTGCGCGTCGTCCACGGCGATGCCGTAGATCTTCTTGCCGCGCGTAAGGAGCGCGTCCCAGGCGTCTTCCATGCCGGGCCAGTCGCCGCCGCCGACGTTGTGCACCGTGGGATGCCCGTTGAAGATCTCGAGCAGCCGGTCGTTCTTCACGCGGAAGAGCGTGGCCGTGTCGATGCTCCAGAGGAAATTGGGATGATTGATGTGCGGGACGGCGCGTTCGGCGCGAATGGCATCGACCGTTTTTTGCACCGTGCCCAACAGGCTCGTGTCGCGCGGTGCAGCAATCACGCGGGTGATTCCCAACGCGTTCACGTGGACCGCCGCTTTTTGAAAGCCGGTCGTGACTTCCTCACCGGGGATGAGCAGAAAGGACGAGTCCATCAACGACGCCAGCGTGGCCGGATCCGTGAACACGTTGTGATCGGAGAGCACGAGAAAGTCGTACTTCCGGCTCTTGTACCAACGCGCGACCTCTTGGGGCCCGGTGTCGCCGTCGGAGTTGGTGGTGTGGGTGTGCGTGTTGCCTTTGAGCCATCGGGCACCCGGCACAGTATCGGCCACCATAAAGCGCGCGGGCTGGGCGCCGAGTGTGGTGGCCAGTCCGGACAGCACGAGGGCCAACGCGATCGCGCGCGGTAGAGGAAAGGGAATCATGAAATCAAAAGTGCCACGCAGGTCGCGCGCCTGCGCGGCGGTTACGGGTTCGTGACAACGACGCGGGGGAGCCGGTGACGCCGCTGTCGCTTGTTCAGCAAGGCATTGTCCAATTCCCTCTTCGAGCCCGCCTCCATGTCCGTTCTGCATCGTATCCGTCGCGTCCTCGCGCCGCTGATGGTCACACTCGGCGTTGCTGCCTGCACCGATGCCAGTGACCCGCCGCAGCTGACGCAGCTGACGCTGTCGGTTCCCTCCACGACGGTGGTGACGGGGCAAACGGTCGCGGTGACGCCGTTGCCGATCGATCAGTTTGGTGTCAGCATGCCTCCGGCGACCATCGAATGGCGTTCGACGGCCACGTCGATCGCAACAGTCTCGGCGAGCGGGATGCTGACCGGCGTGGCCCCCGGAACGGTCTCGATCGTCGCGACGTCGGGTGGGCTCACCAGTCAGCTACCGATCACGGTGGTGGGCGCGACGCTGACGTCACTCACCGTGACGATCCCCTCGGCCACATTGACGCAGGGACAGACGGCGGCCGCCACGGCGAACGGACTCGATCAGCTGAGTCGCCCGCTGGCGAGTGGTCGGGTTACGTGGGTGAGTTCATCACCTACTGTTGCCACCGTGGACAGCCTCGGGAGTGTGCGCGCCATCGCACCTGGCACGTCAACGCTGACGGCGTCGGTCGGCCCCATTTCTGCGCAGCGCACGATCACGGTGACGGCACCGCCGGCGCTTCGTATCAGCGAAGTCGAATCGAATGGTGGCACACCCGGCGATTGGACGGAGTTGTATAACCCCACGGCTGCGGCGGTCGATATCTCGGGGTGGAGCTTCAAGGACAACGACAACACGCGGACCTTCGCCTTTCCGACCGGTACTGTGATTCCGGCTGGCGGGTACTACGTCGTGGAGGAAGCGGC
>Ga0114970_10000764_pt1 | contig 24212 bp, 13 predicted proteins | sample M_140205_XF_Meta_FD_87030 | JGI IMG/M metagenome (GOLD analysis project Ga0114970, IMG submission 87030) | Freshwater microbial communities from Lake Montjoie, Canada to study carbon cycling - M_140205_XF_MetaG | ecosystem: Environmental > Aquatic > Freshwater > Lake | place: Lake Montjoie...
CGGTTCCGCCGGACGATTCACCGACGCTCGTGGCGCCCGTGCCGCTCGACCAAACGCCAGCCAGCGTGCCCGACGTGCTGACGGCCACATTGCTCCAACTGCTCCCCGTGAACCGAAGCGCCGTGCCGTTCTCGCCGGTCGCGATAACATCGTTGGCCGATGTCCCGTGAATGGCCCACAGCGCCGATCCGGTCGTCGTCACCGTCGACCACGCACTGCCGTTGAAGCGCACGATTTCACCGGCTGACGTGACCGCGTACACGTTGGTCGCGCTCGATCCCCAGATCGCGTAGATGGTGGCGGTCGAGGGAAAGGACATAGCGACCCACGACGTGCCATTGAAGCGCAGCAGCGTGCCATTGTCACCGCCGGCAAAGGCATCCGCGCTGCTGGCGCCCCACACGGCACTCAGCGTCGCCGTGGTCGGCGTCGTTTGCCGGCTCCAGGTCGACCCGTTCCAGCGATAGACGAATCCGAATTCACCGACGGCCCAGGAATTCGACGCCGACGTCGACCAGACATCGATCAGATCGGGGGCGAGGCTGACCGTCGACCAGGTCGAACCCGTCAATCGCAGGGTACTGCCGCGCTGCCCGCTCGCCCAGACGTTGCCGGTGGGATCGATGGAGACGCCGAACATCAGCGGCGCGTACGGCGTCGTGACGCGCGTCAGCGATCCGCCGTTCAGCAGCAGCACGCCTTCGTCGCTGGCGATGTACATGCGCGCGTCCGTCGCCGAGACGCTGCTGACCGCGTACAAGTCGGCGGTGATCCCACCGGTGTTCACCGCTCGCCATGTGGTCCCGTTGAAGGCGAGGACCGTCCCGAACGTGCCGACGGCCACCACATTCGCCGTGCTTTGCCCCGAGACGCCGAGGAGTGTTTCCGTCGTCGGCGATGACTGGCGGGTCCACGACCCACTGGTGTAGCGCAGCACGGTGCCGTTGACGCCGACCGCGAAGGCCGACGTGCCGCTCACCCAGACGCTGTTGAGCGTCTGCGTCGATCCGGTGGTGGTGGCGCTCCAACCGGTGCCGTTCCAGCGAACGGCGGTGCCGTTGGCGCCCACGGCGAACCCGCTGGTGGCACTCTCCATGAACACGCCGTTCAGTCGTTTGGCGGTACCCGACGCGGTGGCCGTCCAGCTGTTGCCGTCGAATCGCACGATGACGCCGCCCGTCCCGACCGCGACGACGTTACTCGAGGAACTGCCATGCACGGCGAGGAACTGGGTGCCAAAGGACGCGCCGCGCGCGGATAACGTCCAGAGACTGCCGTTCCAGCGATAGACGTCGCCGTTCTGATTCACGGCGAACGCGGTGGCGGCATCGAACCCGCGAATCGACACGACATCTTCGACGAGCGCGCCGCCAAGCCGGGAGGCGGTCCAACTCGTGGCGAGTCGTGACCCGACGGAGACGGTCACGGTATCCCACTTGGTGACGTCGGCCACCGAGGTGGCCGTGATCAGCGCGGTACCAGAGGCCACGCCCAACACCATGCCGCCGCTGCTCACGGTCGCGATGCCCGGCGCCGCTGACGTCCAGGTGACCTGCGTCGAGATACCGGGATCGCCGGCAACAGCGGCGGTCAGCTGTGCCGTCCCCCCGACCATGACCGTGACACTGCCCTGCGCGATCGAGACCGCGACCGGTCGGCCGGACACGGAAATCGTCGATGTCGCGCGCTTGGTCGTGTCGGCCGACGAGAGCGCGGTAATCGTGGCGTCGCCGGCGGCACGCGCCGTGACCAGTCCGCTGCCGCTCACCACCGCCACCGCCTCGTTGCTCGAGCGATACGAGACCGCGGCGGACAGTGATCCCTGCACGCTGACCGTGGGGCTCAGCTGCATCGTCTGACCCACGAGGATGGCGGCGGAGGCGGGAGCGACGCTGACGGCTTGGACGGTCGGGCGCACCGTCACCGTCGAACTGGCATGACGGGTGGTATCGGCGACGGCGATGGCCGAGATCGTGGTGGTGCCGAAGCCGGTCGCGGTAACCTCTCCGTCAGTCGTGACCGACGCGACGGCCGCATTGCTGCTGTGCCACGTCACGGCGGTGTTGAGCCCCTGATCCGCGGTGACCGCGGCCACCAGTGTCCGCTGTTCAGCGAGGGACAGGACGAGGGTGGAGGGCGAGACCGCCACGGTCGGTGCCGTGCGTACGGTCACGGATGCGGTCGCGCGCTTGGTGGTATCGCCGGCGGCGATGGCCGTGATGGTGGTGCTGCCCACCGCCAAGGCGGTGACGTCACCCATCCCCGAGATCGAGGCGATCGCGGGATTCGAGGTGCGCCAGATCACTGCGGTCGAGACGCCGACATCGCCGAGAACGGTCGCCGCGAGGCGACGGACATCACCAAGCACCATCGTGCTCGTCGCCGGAGTAATAGCCATGCTGCTCACGGCCGGCGAGACGATGATGGTCGCGGCGGCCCGCCGCGTCGAATCGGCCAGCGAGATCGCGGAGACCGTGGTCGCGCCGTAGGCGACCGCCGTGACGACGCCGCTGGCAGATACTGACGCGATCGAGGCGTTGGACGTGCGCCAACGGACCTCGGTGCTGACCCCCGCCTCGGCCTGCACGGCCGCGCTCAGGGCACGCTGTTCACCCAGCCCCAAGGTGACACTGCTCGGTGAGACCGTCACGGTTGGGGCGGCGCGCACGGTGATCAGTGCCGTGACCCGCTGCGTGGTATCGGCTTGCGCGATCACCGTGAGCATGGCCGTACCGGCGGTGACACCAGTGACGAGCCCAGTGGACGAAACGGAAGCGACCGCCGGATTTCCTGACCGCCAGAGCACGGCGCGAGTGAGTCCGGCGTCAGCGCTGACCGACGCGGCAAGTTGCCGTGTTTCTCCCATGATGATCGACACGGCGGCTGGCGTCACCTCGAGGTCGCGGACGACCGGCACCACCGTGACCGTCGCAGTTGCGCGGCGCGTGGTATCGGCGACGGCGATGGCCGAGATCGTGGTGGTCCCCATGCTGACAGCGGTGAGCTGACCGGTCTGCCCAATGATGGCGACCGACGGATTCGCGGAGCGCCAAATGACGTCGGTGCTCAGCCCCGATTCGATGGTGACCTGCGCTCGCAGGAGACGGCTCTCACCAGCGCCGAGCGCGACGGCCCCCGGGTTGATCGTCACCGTCCGGGCGGGAAGGACGGTCATGATGAGCGAATCGCGCGCGCGTGGATCGGCGACCGCGAACGCACGAATGACCGTGCGTCCGATGGTCAGCGCCGTGATCGTGCCGTCGCCGGCGACTGACGCGACCGACGCATCCTCGCTGGACCAGCTCAGGGCACGTGACTCGGTGCTGTCGACGTCGACGGTCGCGGGCACGGTCTGGCGATCACCGACCCAGAGCGTGGAGGTGGTACTCGCGATCGCGACGCTGCGCGCGGTGGTGACGAACAGCTGCGCGGTCGCCACGACGCGTGGGTCCGCGATCGACTGTACGCGGATGACGGTGCTGCCGGGCGCAACGCCGGTCACGACGCCCTCGCTGTTGGCCGAGGCCACTGACGGATCCGTGGAGCTCCAGCGCAGTCCGGTCACGGCGCCGTCATCGGCATCGAGGGACGTGGTGAACCGATGCGGGTCCCCTGCACGGATCGTCGCCACGAGGGGCGCGATGGTAATCGTGCGCACGGCCAGCACCGCGACGGCGACTTCCAGTGACAGTGTGCCGACACGCGCCCGCACCACGGTCCGGCCGGGGGCGCGGGCGGTGATGACGGCCGTCGTGCCGGAGCCGGCAACATCGGCGACCGTGATGTCGTCGCTGCTCCAACTCACCGTGGGGGCACTGATCACCGTGCCGGCCGCGTCACGGACGGAAATGGTAAGCACTTCCGACGCACCGATGGCGGCAAGGTTCACCGGGCCGGTCGAGAGTTCGACCTTGGCGGGCGTGCTGCCATTCGTCCCAGTGATGCCGTCTGCCACGCCGGCGCAGGCCGTGAGCACAGGAGCGGCCAGCAGGAGCACGCCAACCCAACGCGGCGCAAGGCGGCGGAATCCGGAACGAGAGAAAAAGGGAGGAAGCATAGCGGGGCACGTACCGTCGAAGGGCGAATTCGCTGTCGTTCGGTTCCGCGCGAAGACCCACGATGCGCCGCGGGTCGTCATGGGAACCAGTCGGTTCTTAGACGACCCACGAGGCGTTCTGGTACTGACACGTGTGCCAGCACAGTGACGGTGTCACAGTGCCGGCACAACCGTTACTACGTCGGTTGTGCCGGTCGGTAAACGCTACCGGCGACGTCTGGTGCGCGCGGCTCCATGCGGCTGGGGACCGCGCGAGGGCGTGCCCCATGCGGCCGGCGACGGTTCCAGTGTGCCGGCTGTGCGTCCGTCTGCGGCGGTGCCACCGGCCCGTAGGGCCGCTGTGTTGCTGCCGGCGACAACCGTGCTGTTCAGCCCCACGGCGAAGCCGCCGCCCGCGGCGCTGGCGGTACCGGAGATGGACCAGAGCAAATCGGTCGTGCCCGTTGGGATGGTGGACCAGGTGCTGCCGTTGAAGCGCAACAAGGTGCCGGCGTCACCCGTCGCAAAGAGGTCGGACTCGGTCAGTCCCCAAATCGCCGTGAGCGGCGGCGCATTCGGTTGCAGCGAGTTCCAGCTGCTGCCGTTGTACCGCAGTGCGACGCCCGCGGTGCTGGTACTGGTGAGGCCGGAGACATAGACACTGGTACTGCCGGTCAGCCATACGCCGGTCAGCATGCCGGCCGGCGGTGCGGGGAGTGCGGTCCATGTTGCCCCGGTCTGACGCAGGATCACTCCGTTCTCCCCGGCCACATACACATCATTCGCCGAGGCGCCGAAGATCGACCAGAGCGGGCCGCTGGCGGTGGCGCTCAGCGTCCACGCGGTCCCGTTGAACCGGAAGATGTCTCCGGCGCTCGTGGTCGCGTACACGTTGTTCGCGGCGGTGCCCCAGAGTGCGGAGACGGTGCTGGTGCTCGGAAAGTCGACGCGGCTCCACGTCGCCCCGTTCCAGCGCAGCATCACGCCGTCCTCGCCGCCGGCGAACGCGTCGTTGGCGCCGACGGCCCATACGGTCAGCAGCGCGGCGACGGTCGGTGTTTGCTGCCGCGTCCAGGTCGCCCCGTTCCAGCGATAGACAAAGCCGAATTCCCCGACCGCCAACGCGTTGTTGGCGGCGGTGCTCCACACGTCGAGCAGATCAGGCACAAGGTTGTTCGTGGTCCACGGTGTGCCGCCGGCATCGGCACTGCGCAACACCGCGCCACGTTCGCCGCTGGTCCACGCGGTCCCTGCGGCATCCACACTGATGCCGAAGAGCTGTGGCGCATAGGGCGTGTTCACGAGCGTAGCGGTGGTGCCGTCGAGCTGCGCCACGCCTCCATCGCCGACCACATAGCGTCGGCCCCCGTTGGCCGCCGAACCGCTCACCTGATACAGGTTGCCGGCCAATCCCCCCACGCTGAGCACCGACCACGTGGTGCCGTTCCAGCGCAGCAGCGTACCGTTCGAACCCACGATCACCACGTCGGAGGCGCTCTGTCCATGCACACCGTACAGCAGTTCTGAACTCGGTACGGTGAGGCGCGCCCACGTACTGCCGACGCGACGCAGCACCTCGCTGTTCGCGCCGACGGTGTACACCACGTTATCGCCGCCCCACACGCCGTTCAGGGTCTGCGTGGAGTTGGTGGTTTCCCTGCTCCACGTACTGGTGGCCAGCCGCAACACGGTACCGTTGGTGCCGGCCGCCCACGCGACGGTTTGGCTCTCCACCCAGACGGCGTTGAGCGTTTGCGTGGTACCCGAGGTCATCGTGCTCCACGCCGTGCCGTTCCAGCGCGCAATGCCGCCGTTGATGCCCACCGCGATGATGTTCGTGGCCGATGAGCCGTGGAGCGCCTGGTAATCGGTGCTGTTCGACAGCGACAGCGCCCACGTGGTGCCGTTCCATTGATAGATGTCGCCTTGCAGATCGATGGCGAACACGTTCGTGGCGCTCACGGCGTAAATCGACAGCAGATCGTCGCGCAACGCGCCGCCCAGTCGCGAGGCGCTCCACGCGGTGCCTAGACGCGGCACGACATTCAGCGTAACCGTGTCGCGCTTGGTGCCATCCGCCACCGACGTGGCGGTGATCAACGTGTTGCCGAGGCTCACCGCGCTCACGACGCCCTGTGCGCTGATCGTGGCGACACCGCCCGCGCTCGAGCTCCACGTGACACCGGTGGCGACACCCGGATCGACATTGACCACCGCCGTGAGCGTGGTGCTGGCGCCGATGTTGATGCCGACGTTGCGCTGGGTGATGCTGACCGTGCCCGGACGCCGCGCCACCGTGATCGCGCTGGTAGCGCGGCGGAGGGTGTCGGCGGTGGAAAGCACGGTGACGGTGGCGGTGCCCAGCGCCACCGCGGTCACGAGGCCGGTGGCACTCACGGTGGCCGCGGCGGGATTACTGGAGCGCCATGTCAGCGTCTGCGCGACGCCCACGTCGGCCGTGACCGTCGCGGTGAGTTGCTGCGTGGCGTTGATAAACAGCGAGGCCGTGGTCGGGGTCATGGCGACGGCGCGTACAACGGGAACCACGTTCACCGTGGTGGTGGCCCGCAGCGTGGTGTCGCCAACCGAGACCGCCGTGATCGTCGCGATCCCCTGCGCGACACCCGATACCACACCCGCCGCCGACACGTTGGCAATCGTGGCGGCACTCGTGCGCCAAGTCACCGTGGTGGGGAGTCCCGGATCGATCTGTACCGTGGCCTGAAGCGCCTGCGTTTGTCCGGTGCCCAGAGATACGGTGGCCGGGGTGAGGCTGATGTTGCGGGCCGCCTGCACGGTGATGCTGGCCGTGGCACTCACGCGGGTATCGGCCACGGAGGTCGCGCGGATGGTAGCGGTGCCGATCGTGACCGCGGTCACGAGCCCCGCGCCGTTCACGGTGGCGACCGCAGGGGACTCACTGGTCCATGTGACGCCAGTACCGGCGCCGTTGATGGCGTCGACCACGGCGTTGAGCGATTGCGTTTCCGTCACGCGGATGGTGGCCACCGTGGGTGTCACCGCGACACTTCGCACCGTGGGCGGATTCACTACCGGCGGACTCGCGGGGTCGCCCCCTCCGCCACAGGCCGCAAGCGCGAGCGTAAGCACGATGGCCCGGGAACGACGCAGGATCGACGGGAGGCGAGTCTGAGACGACGAAGCTGAGTGCATGGCGTGGAGAAAGTGACTGGCAAGCCGACCCGGACGTGCGCAGGGACCCCGGAAGCCGGAGTACCCGACGCTGCCTACGCCGACGGAATGGTGACGGTGCTGAATTCCTGCGTGTCGCGCGGCGCAGTCATCGCCGCCGGATTGAGAATCTCATCGAGCTGCTCGCGTGTGAGCAGCTTCCGCTCGAGGACGAGGTCGAACACCCCACGTCCGCTGGCGAGGGCCGTCTTCGCAATATCGGTCGCGATCTCGTAGCCGAGAACGGGCACCAGCGCTGTCACGATCCCGATGGAATGCTCAACGAAGTATCGCATACGGTCGGCATTCGCGGTGATGCCGGTTACACACCGCTCACGCAGCACGATACAGGCGTTGCGCAACATGTCGAGGCCACGCAAGAGACGATACGCAATCACGGGCTCGAACGCATTGAGCTGGAGCTGTCCAGCCTCGGCCGCCATCGTCACAGTTACGTCACCGCCGATCACTTCGAAGCACACCTGATTGACGACTTCGGGAATGACCGGATTGACCTTGCCCGGCATGATCGACGAACCGGGCTGCATGGCCGGTAGGTTGATCTCGCCAAAGCCGGCCCGCGGCCCCGACGACAGGAGCCGGAGATCGTTGCAGATCTTGGACAGCTTGGTGGCCGTGCGCTTCATGACGCCAGAGAGCTGCACGAAGGCGCCGGTATCGCTGGTGGCTTCCACGAGATCGAACGCGGTGACCACGGGGACGTCGGCGATCACGGCGAGATGGCGGCACGCCAGCTCGGCATAGCCCGGCGGTGCATTGATGCCGGTGCCGATCGCCGTCGCGCCGAGATTGATCTCGCAAATCAACGACTGTGCTTCGCCCAGGCGGTCCACGTCTTCCTGCAGCGTGTGCGAGAACGCCATGAACTCCTGACCCAGCGTCATCGGCACGGCGTCCTGCATCTGCGTGCGGCCCATCTTGATCAGCGGCGCGAACTCCACGCCCTTGGCGCCGAAGGCGTCGGCCAGCCGCGCCAATTCGAGCCGGAAGCCGGACAGGCTCTTGTGCAACGCAATGCGGACGGCCGTGGGATACACGTCGTTCGTGGACTGGCTGAGATTGACGTGATCGTTGGGAGAGATCACCTCATATGCGCCACGGTGCTGATTACTGAGCTCGAGCGCGCGGTTCGCGATCACTTCATTGGCGTTCATGTTGGTGGAGGTCCCGGCGCCCCCCTGAATCATGTCGACCAGAAAGTGCTCATGATGCCGTCCGGCGCGTATTTCGCGGGCGGCGCGGATGATCACGTCGGCATGCTCCGGTTCCAGCAGGCCGAGCTCGAAGTTCGTTTGCGCGGCGGCTTCTTTGACCGCCGCCAGCGATTCGATCAGTACCGGGAATTCGCGCAGCGGAATGCCGGTGATCGGGAAATTCTCGAGCGCGCGCAGCGTCTGCACGCCGTAGAGCGCCTCGTAGGGCACGTCGCGTTCGCCAAGGAGGTCGTGCTCCTGGCGGGTGCGATGGCCCCCGAAGCCGAGCGTGCGTCCTCGACCCACGAGCGTGGCGTCGGCGCGGCGCAGGCGCATGGAAATCGAGCGGGCGGCGCGGGCCACGAGTGCGGCGTACAGCTGTGGTGCTTCGCGCGTGATGTCATCGAGTTGGGCGCGGGCCAGCACCATCGCGATGCCGGGCATGATCACGCGCGCGGTGGTGCCGTGGGCGGAGTCATCGAGCAGCAACCCCTCACCCACTGCTTCGCCGGCGCCAAGTGTCACGAGGCGGGTGGTGCGGCCGTCGGACGACTTTTCGATGGCCACCGCGCCGCTGATCAGCATCGCGAAGCGCTGACGCGCCTCCCCTTCTGAAAAAATGGTCTCGTCGGGAACCAGGCTCAGCGGCGTGACGTGCCGCGAAAGCTTCCAGAGGTGCGCGTCGGTAAAGCCCTCGAGAAACGAGGTCGCGCGCAGCGCATCGGCGATTTCGGCCGGAGTCGTCATGGGGGGGAGTAAGGGTGGGAAACGGCTGCACGGAAGCTGCCCGACGAACCCGCCTCTCGCCACCAGTCGCTGGCGGCGATATCGTCGGTTTGATCGTAACCAGACCATTTGTGGTACCACTTCGTCACCCGACCCTGTTCCGGAGCCTCACGTGCCCTTGTCCCGTCGCGACTTCTTTGAGCGATCCGCCGCGCTGGCCGCCGCTGGCTTCGTTCCCCGTCTACCCGAGGACGTCGGGGAGGCATTGGGCCAGACGGCCGGCCCGGCGACCCAGCGCCCGGGATTCCGCGGGCGTCCGCTGGTCGTGTCGTCGTCGAACGGCATCCGCGGCGTACAGGTCGCCTACGACAAGATGCTCACTGGCGCAGACCCGCTCGATGCGGCCATCGCCGGCGTGAATCTGGTGGAGCTCGATCCGACGGATCAGTCGGTGGGGCTGGGTGGTCTGCCGAATGAGGAGGGGGTCGTGCAGCTCGACGCCTCCTGCATGCATGGCCCGACCCGTCGCGCGGGCTCGGTGGCCGCCATCGAGGGGATCGCCACGCCGTCCCTCGTGGCCAAGGCGGTCATGGATTACACCGACCACGTGATGCTGGTGGGGGCCGGCGCCACCAAGTTCGCCAAAGCCATGGGCTTCAAGGAGCAGAATCTGCTCACGGAGCAGTCACGCCAGGATTGGATGCGCTGGAAGTCGCGCCTGAATGCCAACGACGCGTGGCTTAATCACGACGAGGACATCAAGATCAAGTTCACGACCGGCACTATCAACATGAATGCCGTGAACGGGGCGGGGGACATCGGCTCGGTGACCACGACGAGCGGTATGGCGTGGAAGGTGCCCGGCCGCATCGGCGACTCGCCGGTGATCGGAGCCGGTCAGTACTGCGATAATCTGGTCGGCGCCGCGGGCAGCACGGGACGCGGCGAGGCGAACATCAAGACGTGTGCGTCGTTTCTGATCGTGGAGTTTATGCGGCAGGGGCTCGGTCCGCAGGAGGCGTGTCTCAAGACCCTCGAACGCGTGGTGGCCATGACCGAAGCGCGCCTCATGGGCCCCAACGGCCGCCCCACGTTCGACCTGGAGTTCTACGCCCTCACGAAAGACGGACGCTTCGGCAGCGCCACGCTGTATTCGGGTGGAAAGTTCGCGGTGTGCGACGAGAAGGGAGCGCGGCTGGAGGCGGCGGCGTACCTGCTCAAGCGGTGAAGAACGGCCAACGGCTTAGGGAGCAGGGAGGAGGGTGTCAGGGTGGAGGAGGCAGGACAGCGGCCTCCTCCTTCCTGACTCCCTCCTCCCTGCCTCCTAAGCCGTTGGCCGTTCAAGAGTGCTCCCTAAGCCGTTGGCCGTTCAAGAGTGCTCCCTCAGCCGTTGGCCGTTGCAGTAAGTTGCGGTATGTCCGATCCCACCCTCCCGACCCCCTACGCCCCTGCGCTGGTCGAGCCCAAGTGGCGCGCCCGCTGGGCCGAACGTGGCACGAACCACGCCGACCTCGACCGTGCGGCGCGTCCGTTCTACGCGCTCATGATGTTCCCGTATCCGTCGGCCGAAGGGCTGCACGTCGGGAACCTGTTCGCGTTCACCGGCAGCGACATCTCGGCCCGCTATCACCGGCTGTTGGGACACGATGTCTTCCAGCCGCTTGGGTACGATGCGTTCGGCATCCACTCGGAGAACTACGCGCTCAAGGTCGGCGCGCATCCGATGGAGCTCACGCCGAAGAATGTCGCGAATTTTCAGCGGCAGCTCGAGCGTGCGGGACTGATGGTCGATTGGCGTCAGAAGGTCGACACGTCGCGCCCCGACTACTACAAATGGACGCAGTGGGTCTTCCTGCAGCTCTACAAGCAGGGCCTCGCGTATAAGAAGGCCGCGGCCGTGAACTGGTGCCCCACCGACATGACGGTGCTCGCCAACGAGCAGGTCGAAGGCGGGTTGTGTGAGCGGTGCGGCACGGCCGTCGAGCAGCGTTTCCTCGAGCAGTGGTTCTTTCGCATTTCGGCGTACGCCGAGCGCCTGCTGAACAACCTCGAATGGCTCGATTGGTCGCCGATTACCAAGTCGGCGCAGAAGAACTGGATCGGCCGCTCTGAGGGCGCCCAGCTGTCGTTCCGCGTGAGCGGGCACGATGATAAGGTGACGGTGTTTACGACGCGACCCGATACGATTTTCGGCGCGACGTATCTCGTGCTCGCGCCCGAGCATCCGCTGGTGGCCACGCTCACGACCGACGCGCAGCGCGACGCCGTGCAGGGCTATCAGGACGCCACCAAGAAGCAGGATTTGATCGCGCGGAAAAGCAGCAAGGAGAAGACGGGCGTCTTCACCGGCGCGACCGCGGTGAATCCGGCCACGGGCGCGGACATGCCGATCTGGATCGCCGATTACGTGCTCATGCAGTACGGCACCGGCGCCATCATGGCCGTGCCCGGACACGACGAGCGCGACTTCGAGTTCGCACACGTGTTCGATCTACCCATCGTGCGCGTGGTGGCCGGTCCCGACGACGCGGCCGACACGCCGCTCGGTGAGTCGGCGTATACCGACGACGCGCAGGGCCGCCTGGTGAATTCGGGCGCCTTCGACGGACAGCTGGTGGCCGACGCCAAGCGTACGGTGACCGACTGGCTCACCGCCGGTGGGCACGGGTCGAGCGTGGTGAACTTCCGGTTGCACGACTGGTGTATTTCCCGTCAGCGCTACTGGGGACCGCCGATCCCGATCATCTACTGCGACGCGTGCGGCACCGTGCCGGTGCCCGAGTCGCAGCTGCCGGTGGAGTTGCCGTTCATCCCCGACTTCAAGCCCGACGACTCCGGCATCTCGCCGCTCGCGCGCCACGAGGAGTGGTACCGCGTGCCATGCCCCACGTGCGGCGCACCGGCCCGTCGGGAAACCGACGTCTCGGACACGTTCCTCGACAGCGCGTGGTATTTCCTGCGCTATCCGAGTGCGACGCGGAGTGATGTCGCGTTCGATACCGAAACCACGAAGCGCTGGTTGCCGGTTGATTCGTATATCGGCGGCAACGAGCATGCGGTGTTGCACCTGTTGTACTCGCGCTTCGTGACCATGGTCATGAAGGACGCGGGGCACATCGATTTCGAAGAGCCGTTTACGCGGTTCCGCGCGCACGGCATGATCATCCGCGAAGGCGCGAAGATGTCGAAGTCGAAGGGCAACGTGATCAACCCCGATGTCTACATGGAAGAGTGGGGCGCCGACGCGTTCCGCATGTATCTCATGTTCCTGGGGCCCTACGAAGAGGGCGGAGACTTCCGCGATCAGGGCATCAGCGGCGTGCGCCGTTTCCTCGACCGTTTGTGGGCGTCGGTCCGTGATGCGCGCACCGATGTCGCACTCGACGCGAACGTGACGCGACAGATTCATCGCACTATCAAGAAAGTTGGCGAAGACACGGCGAGCCTGAGCTACAACACGGCGATCGCGGCCATGATGGAGTGCCTCAATCACGTGCGCGCCGGCGACCGACCCGTGCACCGGGACGAAGTCTTGCCGCTGGTGCAGCTCGTCGCAGCCTATGCGCCCCATTTCGCTGAAGAGTGCTGGGAGCTGATGGGACACACCGCCACTGTTTTCGACGGCGGCTGGCCGACGTTCGATCCGGCCATGCTCGTGGAGAACGAAGTCGATCTCGTGGTGCAAGTGAACGGCAAGGTACGCGGCAAGCTGCGCGTGGCGGTGGACGTCACGCAGGACATCGCGATGGCTGCCGCGATGGCCGATGCCGGCATCGCCAAGTTTGTCGTTGGCGAGATCAAGAAGGTGATCTTCGTGCCCAAGCGTCTGCTCAACATCGTGGTGTGATGCACGACCACGTGTGAACCGGCGCGATGGGCGGCTGGTTCACACGGAGCTGGGGTGACTGTTCTGGTGGCAGGTCGTTTACCACGCGTTTGACGCCGTCCATCAGCTTCGGCATGCCGAAGTTGATGACGAGGCCGAGCGGGAGTTGAGCTAACCGTAGGTACGTGAGCAGCTGCGTCGCATAGATCGGAGCGTTGGTTTCGCGTGCCTTCACTTCGATGATCAATCGGCCGTTTACAATCAGGTCAGCGCGGAATGCGTTTTCATAGCGATCTCCCTCGAACTCGAAGGAGATCGCTTTTTGTCGTTCGACCGTGAATCCGTCTCGCGTGAGGGTCCGTTCCAGTACAGCTTCGTACAGGCTTTCGAGCATCCCCGAACGGAACTTCCTATGAATTCGAAGGGCTGCGTTGATGCACGCGCCAGAGAGATCGTCAGGGTGGATCTGCATGGGAGTCGTCGTTGCGGACGCTGAGGTCGGTTGAGCTGAGATCGCTATTTGACGCGAAGGGCGCGAAGTCCGCGAAGTGCGCGAAGCACAGCACCAGCTTTTCATTTTTCAGTTGTTTTTCCTCGCGTCCTCCGCGGCCTTCGCGCCCTTCGCGTCGAGCTGTTGTGCTCTCCGACGCCACGAACCTATCCGTACGCACACGAACCACTGTCATCAAACAGCTGCCGGCGGGAGCACACGAACGCCGTGGTAAGCCCCCCATCCCCCGGTTCGCCACGCCTGAGCACGCCAACGCCATCGCAACGAACGGGTATTGGGTCGCGTTATCTTGATGGATAGCCCCCGTGGCGCTTGCCGGCTTTCGAGTCGTATGCTGAGCGTCTCTTTCGATCCGCCGTGCGCCCCCGCGAATGCCAGATAATGTGATGCCGCCGCGCTCCGCGCGCCGGTTCGCCATAGCTCCCTTGCGCCGACTGTTCGCGCTCTCGTCGGTTGCCATCCTCGGACTCGGCGCCTGCAAAGAGCAGCAGCGTCCGCCCCGCCCCGCGCCCGTCGTGTCCACGATAACGGCGAAGAAGGGGCCGCTGCCGTTCGTCGTCTCCGCCAATGGGCAGATCGAGCCCAATCGGACCGTGGCCGTGCAGTCCCTCGTGTCTGGCATGCTCACCCGAGTGGCCATCGCCGAAGGGGATGAAGTCCGCCAGGGGCAGGTGCTCTTCCAGATCGACCCCCGACCGTTCCGCGCCGAACTCGATCGGCTGCAGAGTACGCTGGCGCGCGATCAGGCCACCCTGCTCCGCGCCCGAGGCGACTCGGTGCGCTTCGCCGGACTGGCCAAGGACGGCTACGTGACCCGTCAGCAGCTCGATCAGACTTTTGCCGAGGCCTCCGCCTTGGCCGCGACCGTGGCGGCCGGACGGGCGTCGCTGGAGCGGGCGCGGCTCGATCTCGAGAACACCACCATCAAGGCCCCGATCTCCGGGCGTACGGGACAGATCACGCTTCGCGTGGGGAGTCTGGTCCGCGCACAGGCCGATCCGCCACTGCTCACGATCAACGAACTCGAGCCCGTGCTGGTGCGCTTCACCGTGCCGGAGCAGGCGTTCGAAGAAATGCGCCGCCGGTCCGGTCTCGACAAGGCGCTCCCGGTGAGCATCGTCCCCAATGTGGGCGATAGCAGCCAGAAGATCACCGGAACGCTGACCTTCATCGACAACGCGGTCGATCGTGCCACCGGCACCGTGCTGCTCAAGGCCCGGGTCCCCAACGCCGATCGGTCGCTGTGGCCCGGCCAGTTCGTGTCGGTGGGTCTCGAACTCACGGTCGATCAGGATGCCATCACCGTGCCGTCGGAAGCGGTCGTCACGACCGCCAACGGCGCGTTCGTGTATCTCGTGGAGGGCGGCAAGGCCAAGCGCATGGCGGTGAAGGTCGGTCGTCCGTCCGGCACGCTGGTGAAGCTCGACAGCGGCCTGGTCGGCGGCGAGCAAGTCATCATCGAAGGACAGAATCGCTTGCAGGACGGCGCCAAGGTCGAGTTGCGTGGTTCGCTCTCGAAGGGCGGCCCGAGCGGTGCGAGTCGTGGGTCGACTGGCCGAGGCAATCGCGGTGCCGGCGGCGGCGGCGGTGCCGGTGGCGGCGGTGGTGCGGGCGGGAAGCGAGGAGCAGCCCAGTGAATTTGAGCGCGATCTGGATCAAGCGGCCGGTCATGACCACGCTGGTCATGCTGGCCATTCTGACGTTCGGCATTGTGGCGTACCGGGCGTTGCCGGTGAGCGATCTGCCCACCATCGACTACCCCACGATCACCGTGTCGGCCGGTCTGCCCGGTGCGAGCCCCGAGGTCATGGCGACGTCGGTGGCCACGCCCCTCGAGCAGGCGTTCTCCACGGTGTCGGGCATCGAGAGCATCACGTCGTCCAGTTCGCAGGGCAGTGCCAACGTGACGCTGCTCTTCGCCCTCGACCGCGATATCGATAAAGCGGCGGCCGACGTGCAGTCGGCCATCTCCAAGACGCTGCGTCAGCTGCCGCAGGGCATCAATCCGCCGTCGTACAATAAGGCGAACGCGGCTGACTCGCCGATCATGATGTTCTCGATCAACTCCGACGTCCTCAGTCGGCAGGAGTTGAGCGAGTACGCGGAAACCTTCCTCGCCCAGCGCATGTCCACCGTGACCGGTGTCGCGCAGGTGCAGGTGTACGGCTCGTCCAAATACGCCGTGCGCGTGCAGCTCGATCCCGGCGCCATGGCGGCGCGTGGCATCGGCATCGACGAAGTGCAGGCGGCCATCAACCAGGGGAATTCGAATTCTCCGGCCGGCGTCCTGATGGGTCCGAACCAGTCGTTCACGCTGCAGGCCTCCGGACAGCTCCGGAACGCCACGGAGTTCCGCAATCTTGTGGTCGCGATGCGCAACGGTGCGCCGATTCGTCTCGGCGAACTCGGCAACGTGATCGACGGCTTGCAGAACATGCGCGGCATGAGTGAGATCAACGGGCGCGCCAACACCGCGCTGGCGATCATCCGTCAGCCCGGCGTGAACACGGTCGATGTCGCCAAGGGCGTTAACGCCGTGCTCAAGCAGCTCGAGCCGCAATTGCCCCCCAGTGTGAGCATCGTGCCGATCTACGATCGCTCCATCGCGATCGAGGAAAGCGTCAACGATGTGAAGTTCACGCTCATCCTCACGGTCGGTCTGGTCGTGATGGTGATCTTCCTGTTCCTCCGGAATCTGCGCGCCACGATCATTCCGTCGCTGGCCCTGCCGTTCTCGCTGATCGGGACCTGTACGGTCATGTGGATGCTCGGCTACAGCCTCGACAACCTGTCGCTGATGGCCCTCACGCTCGCGGTCGGCTTCGTCGTGGACGACGCCATCGTGATGCTCGAAAACATCGTGCGCCACCTCGAAATGGGAAAGAAGCCCATGCAGGCGGCGCTCGACGGCTCGAAGGAGATCAGCTTCACGATTCTCTCGATGACGCTGTCGCTGGTGGCTGTCTTCATACCGCTGCTGTTCATGCCGGGGCTCGTGGGGCGCTTGTTCCGCGAGTTTGCCGTCACGATCGGTGTGGCCATTCTCGTGTCGGGCTTCGTGTCGCTCACGCTCACCCCGATGTTGGCCGCGCGCTTCCTGCGTGAAGGCGAAGGGCATGCGCCCAGCGACGGCAAGTGGCGCTCGGTCGAGCGCCTGTATCAAGCCACGGAAGGGGCGTACGTACGCTCGTTGGGCTGGGTGATGAATCGCCGCGGCCTCACGATGCTCTTCGGCGCCTTCACTCTGGTCGCGACCGTCGGGCTGTTCATGTACATCCCGAAGGGTTTCCTCCCGTCGGAGGACACCGGCCGCCTGTCCGGTTCGATCGAAGGGCCCGAAGGCATTGGCTTCGAAGCGCTGCAGGTGAAGATCCGCGACGTGGCGGCAATCATCGAGAAGAGCCCGAACGTGAAGTACACGCTGGCCTCGATCGGCGGCGGCCCGGGTGGTGGTGGCTCGAACAGTGGTCGCTTGCAGCTCACGCTCAGCGAAGATCCGAACCGTCCGCACGTCGATCAGATCATGCGCGAACTCACGCGCGCGACATCCAAGGTACCGGGCGTGCAGGTGTTCTTCCGCAATCCGCCGCCGATCAACATCGGCGGACGGCGCGGCAACAGCGCGTATCAGGTGTCGCTGCAGGGCCCAGACATCGCCGAGCTGTACACCGCCGCGCGTGCACTCGAGGCCCGCATGAAGGATCTGCCGGAGCTGGAAAACATCTCCAGCGATCTGCAGGTCGGCAATCCGCAGGTGGGCATCCAGATCGACCGGGAACGCGCGTCGGCGCTCGGATTGAGTGCGTCGCAGATCGAAAACGCGCTGTACAACGCCTACGGCTCGCGTCAGGTCTCCACGATCTATACGCAGACCAACCAGTACCAGGTCATTCTCGAACTCAAGGAAGCGTTCCAGAAGGACCCGGCGTCACTGAGTCAGTTGTACGTGCGCTCCAACACCGGCAATCTGGTGCAACTCGGCTCGGTCGCCACGTTCACCAAGGGCGTCGGTCCGCAGAGTATTCAGCACAATGGACAGCTGCCGGCCGTGTCGATCAGCTTCGCCACCCGCCCCAACGTGGCGCTCGGTACCGCCGTCGAGGCGGTGCAGCGTGAGGCGCGCGCGGTGCTGCCCCCCGATGTCACCTCGGTGCTGTCGGGCGATACACAAGCGTTCGCGCAGGCCCAGAGCGGACTGCTCGCGCTGTTGTTCGTTGCCATCTTCGTGATCTACGTGGTGCTCGGCATTCTGTACGAAAGCTTCATTCACCCCATCACGATTCTCTCCGGATTGCCCTTCGCGGCACTGGGCGCCTTGCTGACGCTCTGGCTCTTCGGCAAGGATCTCGGCGTGTATTCGTACGTCGGCATCATCATGCTGATCGGGCTGGTGAAGAAGAACGCGATCATGATGATCGACTTCGCGATCGAGGCGGAGCGTGATCACAAGATGTCGGCGCGTGATGCCATCGTGGAGGCGGCGCGTGTGCGATTCCGTCCGATCACGATGACGACGCTGGCCGCGCTCATGGGAACGCTGCCCATCGCGATCGGCTTCGGGGGCGGCGCGGAGTCGCGGCAGCCGCTGGGCCTCGCCGTGGTCGGCGGCCTCGCGTTCTCGCAGTTGATCACGCTGTACGTCACGCCGGTCGTGTACACGCTGCTCGATCAGTTCCAGTCGAAGCGCAAGGCGACGGCGGTGCCGGTGCGCAGCAGCGGCATGCAGCCGATACCCGTTGCCGGCGACTGATATCCCCGCATCGTCGCCGACCGATGGACGCACTGAACGGCCGCTGGCATTCGCTAGCGGCCGTTCGTGTTTACACAAACTCTACGCGCCACACTCGCGTGCCACTTTAGAACTCGATCTGCGTACCCAGTTCGACGACGCGGTTGGGCGGAATGCAGAAGAACTCGGTCGCCGAGCGCGCGTTGCGCGCCATGATGGAAAAGATGATCTTGCGCCACCGGGACATCGTCACCGTATCGCCCGGTCGCCCAGCCACCGGAATGAGCCGCTCGCGACCGAGGAAATAGCTCGTTTCCATCGGTTTGCAGCGGATGCCCATTTGGTCGACGACATCGAGCACATTCGGCACATTCGGCGTCTGCATGAAGCCGTACAGGGCCACCACGCGCCAGAAGCCTTGGCCGAGTGGCGTGACCCGCACGGGATCGGCCTGAGTCGTTTCCGGCACATCGGCCGTTTTCACCGACACCAGCAACACGCGCTCGTGCAGCACTTTGTTGTGCTTGAGGTGGTGCAGCAACACCGGCGGTACGCCATCGTCGCTGCCCGTCATGAACACCGCGGTTCCCGGCACGCGGTACACGCCCGACTTCTCGACGCCATCCAAGAACAGTCCGATCGGCATGACCCCCTCGGCCAAGCGCGCATTGAGCAACGCGCGACCGCGCTTCCACGTGAGCATGAGCATGAACAAGACGACGCCCAAGGCCATCGGCACCCAGCCGCCGTGCATGAGCTTCACCACGTTGGCACTGAAGAAGAACACGTCGACGGTGAGGAACACCGCCGACAGCGCCGCCGCCTGCCACCACGTCCAGCGGAAGCGGATACGGGCCACGATGTAGAACAGAATGCTCGTGATCAGCATCGTACCGGTGACCGCGATGCCGTAGGCCGCGCCGAGCGCCGAGGTGTTCTTGAAGAGCACGACGATGATGAGACAGCCCACCGCAATGAGGTAATTCACCTCGGGGATATAGATCTGTCCTTCCTCCACCGTACTCGTATGCCGAATCTCGAGGCGCGGAATGAAACCGAGCGCGATACCCTGACGGGTGACCGAGTAGGCGCCCGAGATAATGGCCTGCGAGGCGACGATCGCCGCCATCGTGGCCAGCACGATGAGGGGCAGGAGCATCGCCTTGGGCGCGAGCAGGAAGAACGGATTTGCGACGGCCGCCGGATTCCGAACCAGTAGCGCTCCCTGGCCGAAGTAGTTCAGGAGGAGCGCCGGGAACACCAACAGCAGCCACGCCGCGCGAATGGGACGGATCCCGAAGTGGCCCATGTCGGCATACAGGGCTTCGCCGCCGGTGATCACGAGCACCACGGAGCCGAGCACGAAGAACGCCAGCGATCCATGCAGCTGGACGAAATGCACGGCGTACATGGGGTTCACTGCGCCAAGGATCCATGGCGACTGAATCAGCTCGCGTACCCCGAGGGCGGCGATCGTGAAGAACCACAAGAGCATGATCGGACCGAAGGCCTTGCCCATCAGGTCCGTGCCGAAGCGCTGCACGGCGAACAGAGACGTCAGGATCACCAGCGTGATCGGCACGATATACTGCGCCACACTCGGCACGGCGATCTCGAGTCCTTCCATCGCCCCCAGCACACTCATGGCCGGCGTGATAATGCCGTCGCCGTAGAGCAGGGCGGTACCGAACAGGGCGAGGGCGACGAAAATGCCGCCGCGTTTGAATCCCGGTGGCGTGCCACGCGGGAAGATCAACGCGAGCATCGCGAACTGACCACCCTCGCCGCGATTGTCGGCACGGAGCACGAAGCTCACGTACTTCACGGTGATGACGAGCGTCAGCGCCCACACGATCAGCGAGAGAACGCCAAACACATTTTCGCGCGTCGGCTGCAGTCCGTACAGCGGACTGAAACACTCCTTGATGGAGTACAGCGGACTCGTTCCGATGTCGCCATACACCACCCCGAGCGCCGTGAGCGTCAGAATCGCGAGCCGCTTGCCGGTGGGGTTCTCATGATGCCCTTCCTTTCGCAGCGGCGATTGGGCGGGGAACATGCTGGTGGTCGAGCGAATCTCGGCGCCGAGCGGTGCATCGCCGGCGTTGTTCGCGGCTGATGGAGTGGCGAACGTGCCCGTCGGATGCCGGATGGCGTCTGACGAGGGAGGCTGGTCGCTGCTGCCGGCCGCGCTGCTGCCGGAGTCGGCCCCGGTGGGGTGCACCGAGGCCTGAGGAGTCTGGTCGTTTGGCATGGTTTGGAGCGAGTCCCAAATGTACCATGGCGCAGGGCAGTATATAGACAACGGGAGGCGGTCTGCCTCCCGTTGTTGGGCCGTCAGGTGATCACCAGCCGTTCGGGGGCGCCGCCAGTAAAGGTGCGCGGCACGGCACGAGCGCACGCCTCAGAGCGCACGCCTCAGAGCTCACGCCCCACCAGTGATGAGAGTTGCGCCCGGGCGACGCGCCCATCGAGGCGGGCCTGAATCAAGGCCTGACGCGCCTGGTTAAGCTGCGTTTGTGACGTGAGCAGGTCGAGCAGGGTGGACGCACCAAGCGCATAGCGCTGCTGCTGCACGCGCAAGTCTTCGTCGGACGCCGCGATGGCCGCCAGCTGCACCTGTACGCGCGCCTGCGCGTTCTGCAGGGAGCGCACGAACGACGTCAGATTTTGGCGCGCGGCCAGTTGCGCGTCGCGCAGCTGCGCTTCGGCGTTCGTGAGCGTGACGTCGGCCTGCACGGTCTGTGACTCACGGGCGAAGCCGTTAAAGAGCTGATAGGCAATGTTGAAGTTCATCGTCTGCCGGCTGGCGTTATTACCACCGACCAGCAGCATGTTTCGACCGACAAAGCCTCCGGCATTCTGACTGAAGGAGTAGTTGTACCCCATCGAGAGCGTGGGCAGATACGTCGACTTCTGCGACCGCTTGGCCGCCCGGGCCACCGCCACGTTGGCAGTCGCGAGACGCACCGCGGGGCCGTCGGTGGCCAGCTTCGCCAGCTCCTCGTCGGTGGGCAGCGTCAGCGGCGTATCGAGTGTGTCATCGGGCGATGCCGTAATCGGTGTGGTGGATCCGGCCACACGTGTGAGGGACGCGGTGGCGACGCGCAGATCGTTCTCGGCGGTCAGCACCGCTAGCCGAGCATTGCCCACCAGAATCGTGGATCGCAGCGAATCCGACTTGGTCGCCACCCCAGCGGCGAGCCGCGCTGTGGAGGCCTTGAGCTGCTGTTCCGCCTGCTCGAGCTGCGCTTTCGCGGCGGCGGCGGATTCGCGGGCGGCGAGCGCGGCGTAGAACTGCTGCTTCACCTGCAGGGACGCATCGAAACGCGCCGAGACGGCCGACACATCCGCGACATCGGCCGTCGACTGGATACGTCGGATTTCCGACCACCGCCGTCCACCATCGAACAATTCAACGTTCAGGGCAAGGCCGTTGTTGTAGCTCCACGGATTTCCCGACAATGACGTCAGCTGGCCGTTGAAGTTGTTGATCGTGGTACCCTGCGTCCGCCCCGTTCCCGCTGAGAGGTTGACGTTCGGCACGTACGAGCCAAGGGCCTGTCGGCGCGCCGCCGAGGCATTGCGGTCGAGACCACGCGCAGACACCGCCGCGGGGGAATTCCTGGCCGCGAGTTCGATCGCCTCTCGCAGGCTGACGGGACGCGCTCCATCGTCGCCGGTGAGTCCCTGAGCGCCAAGCGGGGCGGCCATCAAGACCGCCCCGAAGATCACGGCGCCGACGACGGTCTGTTCTACACGATTGCGGCAACTCACTTGGTCTCACCTCGCGCCCGCGCCGCGCTGTCGGCCGTTCGCTGGTTGCGCTCGAGCAAGGCGCGGAAGGCTGTCTTCTGCGCCTCATCGAGGGTGTTCATCATCAGCACGCGCGCACTGTCACGCACAGCGTCGAGCGTCGGCCGGACGGTCTTCATGATTTCACGCGACTGGGAGCGACGCCAATCCCACACGGAGTCGACGACCACCCGTTGCGCGGGTGCGAGCTTGAGTTCACGGGCGAGTTCATCGATCAAGGTGGCCTCGTTGAACACGTCGGGACGTGGGGGCGACACGACGCGATCGGCGGCAAAGCCGACCACGCCCCCGGTGAGAAACGCACCGAGGATGAACATCATGGCGAGCGATTTAGGGCGGGAGGAGAACACGAATCGCTCGGGACTAGTAGTCGAGAGGATGCAGGTATCGCTCCGGAGCATCCTCCGGCAGGCGCACCCGCACCCGCGACGTGAGCGTGGCGTCGTCGAGGGGAAGCGGTAACGCCGATTCCACGGCGGCCCGCTGCGCCATCGCCCGCGCGTTGGCATCGAGTTCGGCCTTCCGCACAAACGTGGCACCAGCCACGAGCAGCGCGATCGTCGCCGCGATCAAGCCCACCGGGCGGATGTCGGCGTGCCGGAATTCACCGAAGCCGCTCCACCATGCCGGACGCAGTTCGTTGATCCGCACGATACTGCGCGTGACGCTCAGCATCACCCGCGCTTCCAATCCGTTCCAGTACGTCGCGTCCTGCGGCGCGGCATACTGGCTGCGCAGCAGGTCGGTCACTCGAGGGTCCGCATCAGGGCCGTGCCTGTTGTCGTTCCGCGTGACGTTCATTTCTCGCTCCGAAGATTGCTCAGCTGTCGCCGCAGGTGCGCCCGAGCATGGTGCAAGTCCGATCGTGCCGTTCCTTCGGGAATTCCGAGGAGGGCGCCGATCTCTGCATGCTTGTATCCCTCGACGTCGTGCAACACGATGACTGCGCGCTGCCGCTCGCCGAGCGTATTCAGTGCGCGCGCCAAGCGCGCACGCAATTCACCCGCTTCTGCTGGATCCCGATGTGGAGACGACAAGCTCTCCGGCAATTCGTCCGCGTCGCGAACTTTGCGCCGACGGGCGATATCCAACGCCGCATTCGCGACGATGCGATGCAGCCACGCGCCGAACGCCTGCTCCGGGCGAAACCGCTCGAGGGCGCGAAATGCATGCAGAAATCCTTCCTGCACCGCATCCTCGGCATCATCGTGCGACAACACGATGGAACGGGCAACGGCATACGCACGGCGCTGATGGCGATGCACCAGACCGGCAAATGCTGTGTGATCCCCTGCCTGCGCCGAGAGCACCAACTCCCGCTCTTCGAGCGCCTCGGCCGACACCGGTCGGTCAGTCCCCATGACGGGGGAGGCAGCTGGCAAGGAGAGGGCGACGGAAGTCATCGGCAGAAAAGGGGTCAATGGGCTTACGCATCGCCGACGGGGGGCGTTGAGGGCGTGGGCGGCAATCCCGACAGCCCAAGAGTCGCTGCTTCGGCCTGCATGGCGTGTAAAACAATGCCAATGTGCTCGTCGAGCGGTACCTCGAGCGCTGCTGCTCCCTGAATGATGTCATCCCGGTTCACGCCGCGGGCGAAGGCTTTGTCCTTCATCTTTTTTCGCACCCCGGCAACATCCACATCGGCCACGGCTCTGGAGGGCTTCACCAGCGCACTCGCGGTAATCAGTCCCGTGAGCTCGTCCACCGCGAACAACGCCTTGGCCAGCAGCGTGACCCGGGGAACCCCCGTGTACGCCGCATGCCCCAGCACCGCCTCGCACAATTCCTCCGGCCAACCCCCCGCCCGAAGCACCCGCACGCCCTCGGCTGGATGTTCGACGTCGGCACCCTGCTCGGCGTTCGGATATCGCTCGTAATCGAAGTCGTGGATGAGTCCGGTAAGACCCCACAGCTCGACATCTTCCCCCAGCCGGGTGGCATAGGCGCGCATCGCGCATTCCACCGAAAGCATGTGCTTGCGGAGGGATTCGGAGGCCGTCCAGTCGTGGACGAGCGAGAGGGCAGACGCGCGGGAGGGGAGGGGCATCGCCTCAAGTCTAACCGCGCGGGCGTTCTGGCGGGGGCTGTGGGTCGCGACGGTCGACCAGCGCTAGTGCAGCTCCACCTTGATGCTTGCCGCTTTCCCCGTCTTCCAGATCAGC
>Ga0114970_10000766_pt1 | contig 24167 bp, 21 predicted proteins | sample M_140205_XF_Meta_FD_87030 | JGI IMG/M metagenome (GOLD analysis project Ga0114970, IMG submission 87030) | Freshwater microbial communities from Lake Montjoie, Canada to study carbon cycling - M_140205_XF_MetaG | ecosystem: Environmental > Aquatic > Freshwater > Lake | place: Lake Montjoie...
CATCAGATGAATTATAGCCAGGCTTTTTATTCATTACTATAATTTGTTCTGTTAATTTCTCCTTTTCTTTCTGGCTCAACTTTGTCGTTGGCTCAACAATTCTAAATTCATCCTTACTTTTCTGAATAATAAGCACACCATCAAGATGACTATTTACATTTGCAGGATTTTTGCCAAAAAAAACTTTATTTGACCCTATCAATAGACAAATACAAAAGGAGAAAAGTATAATTATTCCTTTATTTTGCGTGAAGAAATTTCGGAAATTTTTCATGTAAAACTTCATAAAAACAATTCCAAAAATCACTAGAATAATCAATTGACCAATTCTTGCTGATGCATAAATAGACAAAATAAATAGGGAAAATAATACGGATATTAGCACCCCTTTCTTCAAGAAAATCTTCCCATCGACAAAGAATAAGATTAATAAGGTAATGATACAATTTGAAATATAATCATTTGGATTGTCAAATATAAAAATCGGCGAAAAGTCAATTAATTTAAAGGATGTATCCGTAATCGACTTTGTGTAATTACCGCTGAAATGAAATCCAGTGATAACTTCAATAAACCCGAAAATAATTAAACATGAGATCCAAATCCATAAAGTAGACACAACTATGTCAGTAAACTTTTTTTTGGTTTTAAAAAATAGATAACAATTTGATAAAATCAAAAAGGTTATTAAGAGAAACAAATGACTTCTTAAATCGAATATACTTGAACTATTTGAACCATTATAACCAATCCAAATACAGCTGTAAATAAAAAAAAGAAATAAAAAAAAACTGAAATAAGTAAAGATCGAATTGTACTTTCTAAGCGAATAAAAAACAATCGGCACAAAAGCTACACTTAAGATGAAATTTGGATAAATAGTAAAAAAACCAAGAGAAAAACTTCCTATTTTAGACCCGAAAAAATAACTCACTAACCAAATACATAGAAGTATGAACAGATTGGTATCTGAATAGATTTTTTGAACTTTTTCCTTTATAAATTCTTTCATTTTCTAAAAAGATCATTTTATTGATAAAAAGAAAATTGAATACTATACTTTAATTAATAGATGACAAATACTCGTCAACTCCCTCCTGAAAAGTATACAATGGTTTATATCCTAAATTTGCCTCAATTGAGGTAATATTTGCTAATGAATGTTTAATATCTCCTGGTCGATCGGGTCCATAAACAACTTTTGAAGTAGATGTGAATCCAGTTTTTTCCAATCCTACTTTTAATGTATCGACCACATGTATCAATGTAAACGAATCATTACATGCGACGTTAAACACATGTGCATTGCCTGCAGATACCTCAGAAAATAATGATAAAAAGTTAGCGTGTACAGCATTTTTTACGTAGGTAAAATCACGTGTTTGTAAACCGTCACCATGAATTAACACGTCTTCGCCACTTTGTAAACGTACGATAAACTTAGGAATTGCCGCTGCATATACCCCATTCGGATCCTGCTTTGGACCAAAAATATTAAAATAACGCAAACCTATCGTCTGCATTCCATGAAGTTGTGAATATACTTTCGCGTATTTCTCATTTAGTTGCTTCGTCACAGCGTAGGGGGACAATAAATCCCCTTCTTGACCTTCCACTTTTGGAGAAATAGGACTATCTCCATATACACTTGAAGAACTTGCATAAACAAATCGCTTGATACCTTTCTCTTTGGCAGCATGCAACATATTTAAAAAACCAGTTGCATTTACGGAATGTGTATTATGAGGAAATTCAATAGACCGCGGAACTGAACCTAAAGCAGCTTGGTGGGAAACAACATTTACTCCATTTAGGGCATCTAGACACGTTTGATAATCACAAATATCTCCTTTGATAAACTGAAAATTTGAATTACTGAAAAATTCTTCAATATTTTCTAATTTCCCGGTAGCTAAATTATCTAAAACGGTTACTCGAACATTACTATTTAGTAATTTTTCAACAATATTAGATCCAATAAACCCAGCACCACCTGTTACCAATACATGTTTTCCCTCAAATGACATCTATTCAGAATTTAACTAATACAAAAAATTATTTCGCGTAACTTATTGATCTTTTCTCTCTAATCACTGTAACTTTTACTTGCCCTGGATAGGTCATTTCTGTCTGAATTCTTTGAGAAATAGTAAAAGATAACTCATCCGCTTTTAAATCGGTTACTTTTTCACTTTCCACCATCACCCTCAATTCACGTCCCGCTTGAATCGCAAAAGCAGTTGAAACACCCTCATATGATAAAGCCAAAGCTTCCAATTCTTTCAATCGTTTAATATAAGACTCCACAACTTCACGACGAGCTCCTGGTCTTGCACCTGAAACAGCATCACAAACCTGAACAATTGGAGAAATCATAGATGTCATTTCAATTTCATCGTGGTGAGCTCCAATTGCATTGCAGATTTCTGGTTTTTCACCAAATTTCTCTGCTAATTTCATTCCCAAAATAGCATGCGGTAATTCAGGGTCTTCATCTGGAACTTTACCAATATCGTGCAAAAGTCCTGCTCTTTTAGCCAACTTAACGTTCAAACCTAATTCTGCCGCCATGATAGCACATAAATTAGCAACTTCTCTTGAATGCTGTAATAAATTTTGTCCATAGGAAGAACGATATTTCATTCGACCTACCATACGTGTTAATTCAGGATGCAAACCATGAATCCCTAAATCAATACATGTTCTACGACCTGTTTCCGCAATCTCTTCCTCTAATTGTCTTTTAATTTTAGAAACAACTTCTTCAATTCTAGCTGGATGAATACGTCCATCAGAAACTAATTGATGAAGCGCTAAACGTGCAAGTTCTCTTCTAACTGGATCAAAACAAGATAACATGATGGCTTCTGGAGTATCGTCAACTATGATCTCCACTCCTGTTGCTGCTTCAAGAGCACGAATATTTCTACCCTCTCGACCAATTATTCTTCCTTTTACTTCATCGGATTCAATATTAAAAACAGAAACTGCATTTTCAACCGCTTGTTCTGTTGCAACTCTTTGAATTGCTTGAATTACAATCTTCTTCGCTTCGACGTTTGCATTTAATTTTGCTTCTTCCATGATCTCTTTAATATGAACCATGGCACCTGTTCTAGCCTCATCTTTTAATGCATCCATCAACTGATTTTTTGCATCTTCAGAAGACATACCGCTTATTTTAGTAAGTTCAAGTACTCTTTTCTGCTGCATTTTATCCAATTCTTGCGATTTCAACTCAATTGATTGACTTTTTAATTCGTAATCAGCAACAATTTTTTCAGTTTCTTTTTCCTTTCTTCCTAACTCTTCAATTTTTTGGGATAAAGTATTTTCCTTACTCTTCACTTTATCTTCCAAAGATTGAAGTCTTCTGTCTTTTTCTTTCACGGAAGAGTCATGATCTTCTTTTAATTTAAAAAATTGCTCCTTTGCTTGCAACAATTTTTCCTTTTTAATTGACTCACCTTCTGCTTCTGCATCGTGAACAATTTGCTCTTTTTTCTTTTTCAATAAAATGTTTTGCACGTAATAAGCTACCGCGCCACCGCCAATTAATCCTATTAATAATCCTATAATTATTCCCATCTCTCTTTAAATCTTTTAAAAATTAAACATAAAAAAACCCACTCAACACATTAAGTAAATGCGAAGAAATGGGGAACTTAGTAAAACAAATTACCTATTTTAAATCTTCTAAATCATTAGACAAACCTTCAAGTAAACTTTCAATTGCTGAATAATCAGCCTCTTGAACAACTTTATTTCCTTGATTTTTTGGTTTAGTCGCTAATTGTAAAGCTGTCATAGCTAATAAATCTTGCATATCTTTAACTGCATAACTATCCTGAAGCACTTTAATTGCTTTATTGATGTCTTCTGCTGCTTTAATAACTTTTTCTTGTTCACCTTCATTTAAGGTGAGCGGATATGTTCTTCCAGCAACTACAACTTTTAAGGACAATTTTTCCATTCGTTATTGTTTTAACTGTTTGATGCAGTGTTCTATTTCCCTCACTAATTCATCGATTTCTTCGTTTCTGTCATTAAGGACAGATTCTTTTTCATCGATTCCCTTTTGCATTATAGTCTCCAAATCGATTTTTAAAGCTGCTTTTAGTTGCTCAATTTCATAATTTTGATTTTTCAAAATAGAAATTTCATTTTTTAAAGTAACTATTTCCGCTTCGTGCTCAATTCTAATAGAACGTTCAGACACCAAATTTTCATGCAACGTTTTGCATTTCAAATGGATACTTTCAATTATATGTTGAATTTTATCGGTCATTCTTTTCGACTTTGTACAAAATTAACATTGTAGGGTAAATTAACAACATTTTAACCCATTCTTTTTGTGTATTTTTTTTAAAAAAAATGTATTTTTGATAAATGAGACATCTTTTTTTGTACCTATTCAATATTCTATTTTTTTCAAATCTATTAGTTGCCCAAAATGACACTACTTTTAAGTATCATGCACCTCTTGAAATTCCTTTGGTTTTATCTGCAAATTTTGGTGAATTAAGACCAAATCATTTTCATATGGGAATTGATTTTAAGACCAAAGGCGTGGAAGGTCAAAAATTAGTAGCAATTGAAAAAGGATATGTTTCAAGAATTAAAGTTTCTCCGTCTGGGTATGGAAAAGTAATATATATTAATCATCCGAACGGAGTTACAAGCGTGTATGCGCATTGCAGTGTGTTTTTAGGAGAAATAGATTCTTTAGTAAGATTAACACAGGAAAGAAATAAAAATTATGAGATTGAAATATTCCCTTCCTCTAACGAAATAATCCTAGAAAAAGGCGAAAACTTTGCTCTTTCGGGAAACACAGGTAGTTCAACTGCTCCACACCTTCATTTTGAATTGAGAGATACCAAAACGGAGACAGCGCTAAATCCATTAAAGTTTGGATTTGATATTGTGGACGAAATCGCCCCGCAAATAAATGGCCTAAAAATTTACAGTGTATCGGAAAGAGGGTATCGAATGAAAGGGAAATCAAAAAATATAGCCATCAAAAAAGGACAATTTGGCTATTATATTGGAGGAAATACAGCCATTATTTCATCCGACTTTTGCACTGAGCAAGGAGGTATAGGACTTGCTTTCGAAGTGACTGATCATTATAGCCAAGCTACCAATCCAATAGGGATTTACGGAAGCTACTTATTAGTGAATAAGGATACTGTTTTCGGTCATAAAATAGACAGTATTTCTTTCGAATCTACACGGTACATTAATTCACACATTGATTATGAAGAAAACTCACTGAATAAGAAAAAATATCAAAAATCATTTCGCACAAAAGAAAATAATTTATCATTTTATAATCATAACGATTTAGGGATAATCTTCATTTCACCAAATGATTCAAGTGAAATAACATATGGAGCTTACGATGCAAAAAACAATAAAAGTGAGCTTAAATTTAAATTAAAGGTACTACCTGGACCTCTGCACTCACCTGTGATCTATAAAAAAGAAGACTATCTACTTCCCGAAAAAAGTTATTCTCAAAAAAGCGAATTGTGTGTAATCAATATACCAGAGGGCTGTCTTTATGAACCTACACCAAAAAAAATTCAAGTTACTCCTGTGCTATCTATTGCCAATGCTTCCACACCTATTCAGCTTCCAATACAAATAAAATTGCCACTTAAAACGAATACTGTACCGATAGAAAAATATTATATTGCAGGTAATTCAACCTATCTTCCAACCAAATTCTCTGATGGTTGGTTAAGCACTGAATGTAAATTTTTAGGCACTTTTAGCGTGAAATTTGATACGTTAGCGCCACTTATAGTTCCACTTAATTTCTCTGCCAAGGATTCTATTTGCAAGAAGAAATTATTAACGTGGAAAATTACTGAGAATAAAACGGTTATTGCTGATTACGATTTATTTATTGATGGGAAATGGTATTTATTAGAATTTGAATCCAAAGGATCTTACGCATACTTTCATGTTCCCTCTGCTTTAAAAGATAAACATTCATTAAAAATAATCACTAAAGATGCTTGTGGGAACGAATCTATTTGGGAAATGGATATGTCCTTTTGAATTTTTTTAACGCTCAACTTTTTATTGAACGCTAAACATTACAAATTAAAAATCATTTTAAGCCTGTGTCGTAGGAGTCCCAAAATTCATTGGAGGCATCCCTGGATTATCGTTATCCTCTATAAGGCCGAAAGACTGCTCATATTTTTGAATATTTTCAATCAGTGCTCGCATAAATCGCTTCGCATTTTGTGGGGTCATAATCACACGTGAACGCACTTTTCCTTTCGGCATTCCTGGCATCATTTGAACAAAATCACTCACAACTTCAGAAGGTGAATGAGTAATAATAGCTAAATTAGAATATACTCCTAACGCAATTTCTTCTGTTAATTCAATATTAACTTGGTTTTCATCATTATTATTTTCCATAGTTCAAATATAAAAAAAAGGGGCTATAAAATAGCCCCTTTCAAAAAATTTATTGAAAATTATTTTCCAGTCATTGCTTCGTAATCTTCTTTTGAAGCCACAACCATGTTTTGAAATTGTCTTACTCCTGTTCCCGCAGGAATCAAATGACCAACAATTACATTTTCTTTTAAACCTAATAGATTATCAACTTTACCTGCCAAAGCAGCTTCATTTAACACTTTTGTAGTTTCTTGGAAAGAAGCTGCAGAAATAAATGATTTTGTTTGAAGCGAAGCTCTAGTAATTCCTTGTAGCAACGGTGTTGATGTTGCTGGAATTGCATCTCTTGCTTCAACCAACTTTTTATCGACACGTTTCAATTGAGAATTTTCATCTCTTAATCCACGCGCTGAAACGATTTGACCTGCTTTCAATGCTGTAGAATCACCTGCGTCTTCAACAACCTTCATTCCGTAAATTGCATCGTTTTCCTCCATAATGTCGACCTTACGAGCTGACTGCCCTTCTAGGAATTTAGTATCTCCAGCATCAATAATCTCAGATTTTAACATCATTTGACGAACGATAACTTCGAAATGTTTATCATTAATTTTCACACCTTGCAAACGGTATACTTCTTGAATTTCATTTACAATGTACTCTTGTACTTTTGTAGGTCCTTCAATATTTAATATATCATTTGGTGTGATAGCTCCATCAGATAATGGTTGACCAGCACGTACAAAGTCATTTTCTTGCACAAGAATGTGTTTTGAAAGTGGAACTAAGTATTTACGAACATCACCAGCTTTTGAAGTTATTTGAATTTCACGATTACCACGTTTAATTTTTCCATATTCAGCGATTCCATCAATTTCAGAAACAACAGCAGGATTAGAAGGGTTTCGAGCCTCAAACAACTCAGTTACACGTGGTAAACCTCCAGTGATATCACCAATTTTACCTGAAGTTCTCGGTATTTTTACCAAAATTTCTCCAGCTACGATTTTATCACCATCTTGCACAGAAACGTGTGCATTTACCGGTAAACTGTATTCACGCAATATTTCTTTTGACTTAGCATCAATCACATGAATAGATGGATTTTTCTTTTTATCTCTAGATTCAATAATAACTTTTTCAGTAAATCCAGTTTGCTCATCCACTTCTTCACGACAAGTAATACCTTCTGTAATGTTATCGAAAACAACGACACCATTCACCTCAGATACAATTACCGCATTGTATTGATCCCACTTACAAATAATATCACCTTTTTTGATTTTTCCTGTTCCTTGGAAAACCATTTCAGATCCATAAGGAATGTTTGTATTCATTAATACAATTCCTGTTTTTTCATCAATGATTTTTAATTCAGCAGAACGACCAACAACAACCACTTTAAGACTACCATCAGAATTTTTCATTTCGATCGTACGAAGTTCTTCAATTTCAAGTCTTCCAGATGCTTTTGCTTTCAAATCAGACTCACGCCCAGTATTCGAAGCAGTACCCCCAACATGGAATGTACGCAAAGTCAACTGTGTTCCTGGCTCTCCAATAGATTGAGCAGCAACAACACCAACAGAATCTCCTCTTTGAGCTAATCTATGATTTGATAAATTTCGACCGTAACATTTAGCACAAACACCTCTTCGCATTTCACATGTTAAAACAGATCTAATTTCTACTTCATCAATACCTACTTTTTCAATCAATTCAGCAACATCTTCAATGATTAATTCACCTGCAGAAACAATAATTTCTTCCGTTTCTGGGTGTAAAATATTATGAACAGACGTTCTTCCTAAAATTCGGTCATATAGCGGTTCAACAACATCATCATTCTTCATCAATGCCGCAGCCATTAAACCTCTTAATGTTCCACAATCATCAATATTAATAACAACATCTTGAGCAACATCCACCAAACGACGCGTAAGGTAACCAGCATCTGCAGTTTTCAATGCCGTATCCGCCAAACCTTTACGAGCACCGTGAGTTGAGATAAAGTATTCAAGAATTGATAATCCTTCTTTAAAGTTAGAAAGAATTGGGTTTTCAATAATATCTTGACTTGAAGCTCCAGATTTTTGTGGCTTAGCCATTAATCCCCTCATACCTGACAACTGACGAATTTGCTCTTTAGAACCCCTTGCGCCAGAATCATACATCATATAGATGGAGTTGAACCCTTGCATGTCATTTTTCAATTGATCCATCAAAATGTTAGTCAATCTAGAATTTGTATGTGTCCAGATATCAATAATTTGATTGTAGCGTTCGTTATTAGTGATTAGTCCCATGTTGTAATTAGACAATACTTCTTTTGCTTCCACTTCTGCTTTGCCAACAAGTATTTCTTTTTCTTTAGGGATAATAATATCTTCCAAGTTGAAAGATAAACCACCTTTAAACGCCATATCAAAACCAACTTCTTTAATTTCATCAAGGAATTGAGCAGTACGAGATGTGCCAGAAACTTTTAATACATTTCCAATAATATCTCTTAATGCTTTTTTAGTCAATACATCATTGATGTAACCAACTTCTCTAGGAACCATGTCGTTAAACAAAACTCTTCCACAAGTAGTATCAATCATCATTAAAGTAGGAACGCCATTTTCATCTAAATCATATGATTTCACTTTTAAATGAGCATGCAAATCTAGCTTTCTTTCATTGTATGCAATTCTAACTTCTTCAGGTGAATAATAAATACAATCTTCACCTTTCATTGTGTATTCCGGAGTAGATCTTTTACCTTTTGTAATATAGTATAGACCCAAAACCATATCCTGAGATGGCACAGCAATAGGAGCACCATTTGCAGGATTAAGAATATTGTGCGAAGCAAGCATCAATAACTGAGCTTCTAAAATTGCAGCGTTACCTAAAGGTAAGTGAACTGCCATTTGATCCCCATCAAAATCGGCATTGAATGCAGTTGTAACCAACGGATGTAAACGAATTGCTTTTCCTTCAATTAATTTTGGTTGAAAAGCTTGAATACCTAACCTGTGAAGAGTAGGAGCCCTATTTAAAAGAACAGGGTGACCTTTCAAAATACTTTCCAAAATATCCCAAACCACTGGTTCTTTTTTATCAACGATTTTTTTAGCAGATTTAACTGTTTTTACAATCCCTCTTTCAATCAACTTACGAATGATAAACGGTTTGTATAACTCAGCAGCCATATTTTTCGGCAAACCACACTCATGCAATTTTAAATCAGGACCAACAACAATTACAGAACGAGCTGAATAATCAACACGTTTACCTAATAAATTTTGACGGAAACGACCTTGTTTACCTTTTAATGAATCTGAAAGTGATTTTAAAGGTCTGTTAGATTCTGTCTTAACCGCACTCGATTTACGAGAATTATCAAATAATGAATCAACAGATTCCTGAAGCATACGTTTCTCATTGCGTAAAATTACTTCTGGAGCTTTAATTTCAATCAATCTTTTTAAACGGTTATTACGTATAATAACACGTCTGTATAAATCATTTAAATCAGATGTTGCAAAACGACCACCATCCAATGGCACTAATGGACGTAATTCAGGCGGAATAACTGGAACAACCTTCACAACCATCCATTCTGGGCGGTTATCAATTCTCTCCTGAGACTCCCGCATAGCCTCAACAACTTGAAGTCTTTTCAAAGCTTCATTTTTACGTTGCATAGACGTTTCCGTATTTGCTTGATGACGTAAATCGTATGAAGTTTGAATTAAATTTAACGTTTTTAATAAATCAAACAAAGCTTCAGCACCCATTTTGGCGATGAATTTATTTGGATCTGTATCTTCCAAATATTGATTCTCTTTTGGAAGAGTATCAAGAATATCTAAATATTCCTCCTCCAATAAGAAGTCAAGACGTTTCAATTCAGAACCATCTGCATTTGTTGCTATACCTCCTTGAATTACAACAAACCTTTCATAATAAATGATTTGATCTAATTTTTTGGTTGGCAAGCCAAGCAAATAACCAATTTTATTTGGAAGCGAACGGAAGTACCAAATATGAGCAACAGGAACCACCAATGAAATGTGTCCCATACGCTCACGACGTACTTTTTTCTCCGTTACCTCAACACCACAGCGGTCACAAACGATTCCTTTATAACGGATTCTTTTGTATTTACCACAATGGCATTCGTAATCCTTTACTGGTCCAAAAATTCGTTCACAAAATAAACCATCTCTTTCAGGTTTATAAGTACGGTAATTTATTGTTTCAGGCTTCAGTACTTCTCCACTTGATTGTTCAAGTATCAACTCTGGCGATGCCAAAGAGATTGTTATTTTGTCGAAGCTACTTTGCGTTTTTGGTGTTTCTTTTCTGTAAGCCATAGTATTGCTTAATATCTATAATTTATCTACTTGGAAAATTAATCTAATGAAATGTTAAGACATAAACCTCTTAGTTCATGCAATAATACGTTGAATGATTCTGGGATACCAGGTTCAGGAATATTATCACCTTTCACAATTGCTTCATATGCTTTTGCACGTCCATTTACATCATCTGACTTAACAGTCAAGATTTCTTGTAATAAATGCGCAGCACCAAATGCCTCAAGGGCCCAAACTTCCATCTCTCCAAAACGTTGACCTCCAAATTGAGCTTTACCTCCCAGTGGCTGTTGCGTTATTAATGAGTATGGTCCGATTGAACGAGCATGCATTTTGTCATCAACCATATGGGCTAATTTCAACATGTATATAACTCCAACCGTTGCAGTTTGGTCAAAACGTTCTCCAGTTCCTCCATCATACAAGTATGTCTTACCTGATTTTGGTACTCCCGCTTTAGCAGTCCATTCATCAATTTCGTATGGCTTAGCACCATCAAAAATTGGAGTAGCAAACTTAACGCCTAATTTTTCACCTGCCCAACCAAGAACAGTTTCATAAACTTGACCTAAGTTCATACGAGAAGGAACCCCAAGTGGATTTAAAACGATGTCTACCGGTGTACCATCCTCTAAGAATGGCATATCTTCAGCACGAACAATATTCGCTACAATTCCTTTGTTTCCATGACGACCAGCCATTTTATCACCCACTTTTAACTTACGTTTTTTAGCGATGTATACTTTTGCCATTTTAACAATACCTGCAGGTAATTCATCACCAACTGAGATATGGAATTTTTTACGTTTGAAAGTTCCTAATAAATCATTTGCTTTAATGTTAAAGTTATGAATAACTCGTCCAATTAAAGAATTTAGATTATCATCAGCAGTCCAATTTGTAGGATTAACAATCGTGTAATCAATAGCAATTAAATTCTTTTGAGTGAATTTAGTTCCTTTTTTGATAATTTCCTCTCTAAAATTATTAAAGACTCCATTCGCTTTCGTTTCACCAACAACATTCATCAATTTGTCAACTAAACGATCTTTCAACAAAACAAAATCTTTTTCATAGGCAGAATCTAATCCTTCTAATAAAGGCTTATCTTGCGCTTTAGATTTTCTATCCTTAACAGCTCTTGAGAAAAGTTTCTTCTCAATAACAACGCCTCTTAATGAAGGACCAGCTTTCAAAGAAGCATCCTTAACATCTCCAGCTTTGTCACCAAAAATTGCACGAAGTAATTTCTCTTCAGGCGAAGGATCTGTCTCACCTTTTGGTGTGATTTTTCCAATAATTATATCACCTTCTTTAATTTCAGCTCCAATTCGAATAATACCATTCTCATCTAAGTCTTTCGTCGCTTCTTCACTTACGTTAGGGATATCAGAAGTTAATTCTTCCATTCCACGCTTCGTGTCTCGCACGTCAACTGTATATTCATCAATATGAATAGATGTGAAAATATCATCACGAACAACTCGCTCAGAAATAACAATCGCATCCTCAAAATTATAACCTTTCCACGGCATGAAAGCCACTTTCAAGTTTTGTCCTAAAGCTAATTCACCTTGTTGAGTTGCGTATCCTTCACAAAGAACTTGTCCTTTTTCAACTTTATCACCTTTCTTAACGATTGGCTTCAAATTCATACAAGTACTTTGATTCGTTTTAGCAAATTTAGTTAACGTATAATGAGTAACCTCAGAATCAAAAGAAACTAATTTATCATCATTTGTCCAATCATAACGAATTACAATCTCATTTGCATCAACATATTCAACAACACCATTATTTTCAGCATTAATTAAAACACGTGAATCTCTTGCTACTAATCGTTCAATACCAGTACCAACGATTGGTGAACTTGGTTTCAATAAAGGAACCGCTTGACGTTGCATGTTAGATCCCATCAAAGCACGATTGGCATCATCATGTTCCAAGAAAGGAATAGAAGAAGCAGCAATCGAAGCAATTTGATTTGCTCCAACATCCATTAATGTTAAGTTTTTTGGTTGTACAACAGGGAAATCACCTTCAAAACGAGCTTTTACAAATTCAGTTAAGAAATTACCTTTCTCATCCACTTGTGCATTCGCTTGAGCGATCATTTTACCATCTTCTTCCTCCGCTGTTAAGTATATTGGTTCAGTACCAATAGCCACTTTTCCAGCAATAACATCGCGGTAAGGTGTTTCAATAAATCCAAGTTTATTTACTTTCGCAAATACACAAAGAGATGAAATCAAACCAATATTTGGTCCTTCAGGAGTTTCAATAGTACACAAACGACCGTAGTGGGTATAATGAACATCTCTCACCTCAAAACCAGCTCTTTCTCTTGACAAACCGCCTGGCCCTAGTGCCGAAAGACGACGCTTGTGCGTTACTTCCGATAAAGGATTGGTTTGATCCATAAATTGAGATAATTGATTTGTTCCAAAAAATGAATTAATTACAGACGAAAGTGTTTTCGCGTTAATTAAATCGATTGGAGTAAAAACCTCATTATCACGTACATTCATACGCTCACGGATAGTTCTAGCCATTCTAGCTAAACCAACCCCAAATTGTGCATATAATTGCTCACCAACCGTTCTAACACGACGATTAGAAAGGTGGTCAATATCATCAACATCTGCTTTTGAATTAACTAATTCAATCAAATACTTAATAATGCAGATAATATCATTCTTAGTTAAAACTCTAGAATCTTCAGAAGGATCAATCCCTAATTTTTTATTTAAACGGAATCGTCCAACCTCTCCTAAATCATAACGAGTATCAGAAAAGAATAATTTTTCAAAAACATTCTTAGCTGTTTCATAATCTGGTGGTTCAGCATTACGAAGTTGTCTATAAATATGTTCTACCGCCTCTTTTTGGGAGTTTGATGTATCTTTTTGAAGCGTATTATAAATAAGTGTAAAATCAGCACTATTCACATCTTCTTTGTGAAGAATAACCGTTTTAACTCCTGAATCTACAATCAAATCAACATGAGAATCCTCTATAATCGTTTCACGATCAAGAAGGACTTCATTTCTTTCAATCGAAACAACTTCTCCTGTATCTTCATCAACGAAATCTTCTATCCAAGATTTTAACACACGAGCCGCCAATTTACGACCAACTATTTTCTTTAAATTAACTTTTGTCGCTTTAATCTCATCTGCTAAGCCAAATATCTCAAGGATATCTTTATCACTTTCATAACCAATCGCACGGAAAAGTGTTGTAACAGGTAATTTTTTCTTACGATCAATGTAAGCGTACATTACACTATTAATATCTGTCGCGAATTCGATCCAAGAACCCTTGAATGGTATCACACGAGCAGAATACAATTTCGTACCATTTGCATGTCGACTTTGTCCAAAGAAAACCCCTGGAGATCTATGCAATTGAGAAACTATAACACGTTGAGCTCCATTAACAACAAACGAACCTTTTGGTGTCATATAAGGAATAGTTCCTAAATAAACATCTTGTACGATTGTTTCGAAATCTTCGTGTTCTGGGTCAGTACAATATAGCTTCAATTTCGCTTTTAACGGCACGCTATAAGTTAAACCTCTATCGATACATTCCTCTATAGTATAACGAGGTGGATCAACGAAATAATCTAAAAATTCCAAAACAAACTGATTACGAGTATCAGTTATTGGAAAGTTTTCAGAAAATACTTTAAATAATCCTTCCGTATCTCTATTTTCCGGTGTTGTTTCCAACTGGAAAAATTCTTGAAAGGACTTAATTTGTATATCCAAAAAATCTGGATATTCAAATTGATTTTTGCTTGATGCAAAATTAATTCTTGTCGATAAATTACTTGTTGTTGCCAAGGCTTAAATAATTTGTTGATGAAAATGCATTTTAACTATTCAATGTAAATAAACAGGAATAGGCACGAGCTTATTAAGCCGTGCCTTTCCATATTATGAAGAATGATAGTTATTTAATCTCAACTTCAGCTCCTGCTTCTTCAAGAGCAGTTTTAAGAGCAGCAGCTTCGTCTTTAGAAATTCCTTCTTTCAAAGCAGTAGGAGCTCCATCAACTAAGTCTTTTGATTCTTTCAAACCATTACCTGTTAATTCTTTTACAAGTTTAACAACTGCAAGTTTGTTAGGACCACCAGCTTTCAATATAACATCGAATTCTGTTTTTTCTTCTGCTACAGCAGCTTCACCACCTCCTGATACCATTACGGCAGCAGCAGCAGCAGGTTCAATACCATACTCATCCTTAAGGATAGTTGCAAGTTCATTAACTTCTTTTACTGTAAGGTTTACTAGCGTTTCCGCGATTTGTTTCAAATCAGCCATTTTGTTTTTTATTTAAATCTAAAGTTGTACAATTTATTAATTATGCTCTACTTTCGAGCGTTTTCAGGATACCAGCAATTTTACCACCAGCACCTGTAAGTCCAGAAACAACATTTTTCATTGGACTTTGTAATAATCCGATGATTTCACCAATCATCTCATCCTTGCTCTTAATTGAACTTAACAATGTTAATTGATCATCGCCAATAAACACAGCTTCGTTAATATAAGCACCTTTAAGGATTGGTTTAGCACCTTTTTTACGGAATTCTTGAATCAATTTAGCAGGAACATTTCCAACTTCCGAGAACATGATAGATGTTGGTCCAGAAAGAGTGTCTTTCAAATCACCAAAATCTTTACCTTCAACACTCTCCATTGCTTTTTCAAGTAGTGTGTTTTTCACCACTTTTAAACGAATGTTAGATTGAAAACATTTTCTACGAAGAGTATTGATTGCTTCTACTGTTAATTCAGCAGTATCCGTTAAATAGATGACATTCGCGTCTTTTAATTCTGACGCTAAATCAACTATATACTTACCTTTTTCTTCTTTTGTCATTTTACGTCAGTTTATTAAGCTACAACAGTTTTAGCATCAATTTGAATACCAGGACTCATTGTAGAACTCAGGTAAACACTTTTGATGTAAGTACCTTTAGCAGAAGAAGGTTTCATTTTGATAAGTGTTTGAATCAATTCCATAGAATTCTCACGAATTTTATCTCCATCAAAACTCACTTTTCCAACTGAGCTGTGAATGATACCATATTTATCAACTTTGAAATCAATTTTACCTGCTTTCACTTCTTCAACTGCTTTTGCAACGTCCATTGTTACTGTACCTGTCTTTGGGTTGGGCATTAAACTACGTGGTCCTAAAATACGACCAAGAGCTCCAACTTTACCCATAACAGAAGGCATAGTGATAATAACGTCAATGTCAGTCCATCCTCCTTTGATTTTTTCAATGTAATCATCTAGACCTACATGATCAGCACCGGCAGCAATTGCTTCAGCTTCCTTGTCCGGAGTACAAAGTACAAGAACGCGAACGTCTTTACCAGTACCATGCGGAAGAGAAACTGTACCTCTTACCATTTGGTTTGCTTTTCTTGGATCTACACCTAATCTTACACAGATATCAACAGATGCATCAAATTTAGTAGTGGAAATTTCCTTAACCAAATCACATGCCTCTACTAAGGAGTATGCTTTAGCTATATCAAATTTAGCTAAAACCTCTTTTCTTTTTTTAGAAATTCTTCCCATTATAAAAACTATTATTTGGTTTTTGGTGCACTACCACCTTTAATTGTAACCCCCATACTTCTTGCCGTTCCTGCTATCATGCTCATTGCTGAGTCAACAGTAAAACAATTCATATCCGGCAATTTATCTTCTGCAATTGTACGAATTGTATCCCAAGACATCGATGCAACCTTTGCACGATTAGGTTCTGAAGAACCTTTCTTAAGTTTCGTCAATTCCATGATTTGAATTGCTGCGGGTGGAGTTTTGATAATAAAATCAAAAGATTTATCACCATAAACAGTGATAACTACCGGTAATACCTTTCCTGGTTTATCTTGCGTTCTAGCATTAAATTGCTTGCAAAATTCCATAATGTTCACACCTTTCGAACCAAGAGCTGGTCCTACTGGTGGAGCTGGATTGGCAGCACCTCCTTTGATCTGTAATTTGATCAATCCTGCTACTACTTTAGCCATTTATATAAAAATTATGTAGTCAAACATGAGTATTCACGGGAAGCATTCAATTTTCGCTTTTTCTCACTCCTACGGTTAATAAACAATTTTAAACTTCTTTCGCCACTTGCATGTAACTTAATTCTAGCAAGTTTTTTCGTCCGAATATTTTTACCATTACTTTCAGCTTTTTCTTGTCTTCATTGATTTCATCAACTACACCGCTGAAATTATTGAAAGGACCATCAATTACCTTAACAGACTCTCCAACTATAAATGGAATTTTCATTTCCTCTTCTGCTTCAGATAATTCATCCACTTTCCCGAGGATTCTATTGACTTCTGCTAAACGCATTGGCACAGCTTCACCTCCTTTTTCAGTTCCTAAAAATCCGATAACATTTGGTATGCTTTTTATTACGTGTGTTACTTCACCCACAAGTGCAGCTTCAATTAAGACGTAACCAGGAAGATAAGATTTTTCCTTCATCACTTTCTTTCCATTTCTGATTTGGAAAACTTTTTCAGTAGGAATAAGAACCTGCTCAACAAAATCTTCTAATTTTAATCTAGAAATTTCAAGATCAAGATATTCTTTAACTTTCTTTTCCTTACCACTTACCGCTCTAACTACGTACCAACGTTTCTTAATATCTCCCATTACTTATATTAAAACATATCGTAAATAAAACCTAAAGCACCTTTCCAAGAAGAACTTGAATCTCCAACGATACCTAATCCAAAATCCATCACAAAAATAAACAGAGAAATTATAACAGAAGCTATAACAACTATTATTGTATTACTTTGAAGTTCTTTCCAAGTAGGCCAAGTGACATTGTGAACCATTTCGTTCACAGTTTCGTTAATATATTCTCTAATTTTAGACACCTCTTTATATTTTTATGCGCGGGCAGCAGGGCTCGAACCTACGACCTACGGTTTTGGAGACCGCCACTCTACCAACTGAGCTACGCCCGCATAAAAAGGGGAGCAAGCTCCCCTTTTTAATTATTATTAATATACTTAATTAAGCAATAATTTCAGTCACCTGACCTGCACCTACAGTTCTTCCTCCTTCACGGATTGCAAAACGTAAGCCTTTATCCATCGCAACTGGTACAATTAATTTAACAGTTATTGAAACGTTATCACCTGGCATTACCATTTCACGTCCATCTGTTAAGAAAATTTCACCTGTAACATCAGTCGTACGGAAGTAAAACTGTGGACGGTATTTGTTATGGAATGGAGTATGACGTCCACCTTCTTCTTTTTTCAATACATAAATTTCAGCTTTGAAATCAGCGTGAGGTTTAGTAGAACCTGGTTTACAGATAACCATTCCTCTTTTAATGTCTGCTTTGTCAATACCACGTAATAAAATACCTACGTTATCTCCAGCTTCACCTCTATCTAAGATTTTACGGAACATCTCAACTCCTGTTACTGTAGAAGTTAATTTCTCAGTTCCCATTCCTAAAATCTCTACTGGATCTCCCGTATTGATAACACCTGTTTCTATACGACCTGTAGCTACAGTACCACGACCTTGAATCGTGAATACATCTTCAACAGACATTAAGAATGGTTTATCCATATCACGCGGAGGTAGTTCGATGTAAGAATCAACTGCATCCATTAATTCGTCAATTTTAGCAACCCATTCCGGCTCTCCATTCAATCCACCTAAAGCAGATCCAAGAATCACTGGTGCATTATCTCCATCATAATCATAGAAAGATAATAACTCACGGATTTCCATTTCAACTAATTCAAGTAATTCAGCATCATCTACTAAATCTACTTTATTCATGAAAACAACTAAACGAGGAATACCTACTTGGCGTCCTAATAAGATGTGCTCACGTGTTTGTGGCATTGGTCCATCAGTTGCTGCAACAACGATAATTGCACCGTCCATTTGAGCAGCACCTGTTACCATGTTTTTAACGTAATCCGCGTGACCTGGGCAATCAATGTGCGCATAGTGACGGTTTGCAGTTTCATACTCTACGTGTGATGTATTAATAGTAATACCACGTTCTTTTTCTTCTGGTGCATTATCAATAGAAGAGAAATCACGCACTGCAGCCAATCCTCTACTTGATAATACACAAGTAATTGCTGCTGTTAACGTAGTTTTACCATGATCTACGTGACCAATTGTCCCGATGTTTAAATGCGGTTTAGAACGATCAAAATTTTCCTTAGCCATTATTATATTTGTTACTTAGTTAATAAAAAAACAACTTATCTGAATGTCAAAAATTCACCCAATACTGGGTGAAACAACATCCACTTGTAGAGCCAATGACGAGAATTGAACTCGTGACCTCTTCCTTACCAAGGAAGCACTCTACCCCTGAGCTACACCGGCCTTTAAAACTGAACAAAAAAAGAGCGGGAGACGAGACTCGAACTCGCGACCCTCAGCTTGGAAGGCTGACGCTCTACCAACTGAGCTACTCCCGCTTATATTTTAATGTTACCAATGTGGGGAGAGAAGGATTCGAACCTTCGAAGGTTGCCCAACAGATTTACAGTCTGCCCTCGTTAGCCACTTGAGTATCTCCCCAACAAAAAAGAGCCGATGGAGGGACTCGAACCCCCGACCTGCTGATTACAAATCAGCTGCTCTAGCCAGCTGAGCTACATCGGCACATATTGATATTTTCAGTAATAAAAAGAACGCTTAACGTGTTTCCCGTTTGGGTTTGCAAATGTAGGCATTAAATTCTTTCCTACAACATTTTTTTTATTTTTTTTCAAAAAAAAAGGTTCCTAATATAGTAGGAACCTTGTTCATGACAATTATGATTATTAATATGTGCTCTTTTCCTTATGCTTGTGCACTTGTTTTCTTAATGCTTCAACAGCTAAATCAGCAGCTTCTTCAAAACTTTTGCACTGCTTTTTAGCGAACAACTCCTTTCCAGGAATTAATATCTTTACCTCAGCAATTTTATTTTCTCCATCTTGACTTTTATCTAGTCTTAAATATACTTCACTCGCAATAATATTATCGAAAAATAATTCCAATTTACCCACTTTTTCATTAACGAAATCAACTAATTTCTTATCAGCTGTAAAATGTACTGAATGCACTTGAATATCCATGACTATTTGTTTTTGTGCCCACGAGGATGGGCTTGTGAATAAATATTGGTTAACTGTTTAAACGAATTATGAGTATACACTTGAGTTGCTGATAAATTTGCATGCCCCAATAAATCTTTCAATGTCTCCAAGCCAGCTCCATTGTTCAACATATGAGTAGCAAAAGTATGACGCAATACATGCGGACTGCACTTATCTAAATTTGTTACTTGACCAAGGTAGGTATTAATTATTCTATAAACAAATTTTGCGTACACTTTATTACCATTACTTAAGAGAAAAAGAAAATCACCTTCTAAATCATTTAAGCTTAACTGTTTTCTGTATTCTTGAATCTTTTCAAATAATAAGCTAGATATTGGAATGATTCTTTCTTTATTCCTTTTTCCAACCACTTTAATTCTGTCCTTTTCTATATCGGAATTTTTTAGATTTATCAACTCACTTAACCGCATCCCTGTCTGATAAAAGACTTCTACGATAAGCCTATTGCGAACTCCTTCAAAACTAGAACTGAAAACTTGTTCCATTTTTTCAATTGTCAAATCTGAAGAACGAGCAAAACTAGGCAGACGCTTTTCCGTTTTGGGGCCTTGCACTTTTTGCATAGGATTATGTTGAATAACTGCCTCCCGCTTTAACCACTTAAAAAATGAACGTAAAGAAGATAATTTTCGATTTACCGTTCGTCTAGTGTAATCCTTATCAATCAAGTCTACTATCCATCCTCTTATAACTAGCGGCGTTACTTCTGCTAATTCGTTTTCGTTTACTATGACCGTAAAATCAAGGAATTGCTCAATATCCAGTTGATAGGCCAAATTTGTATGGGCAGAATACCGCTTCTCCGTTTGAAGATATGATAAAAATTTATTTACAAAAAAAGGAGCCATTGGCTCCTTTACGATCTTTTTAAAAATAAGTTTCTAAAAATTATTGTCCAACAGACATTATTTTTTCACGATAAACTGCACGGATATTATCTTGACGCTTAACAACAGAAGGTTTTGTGAATTCTTTACGTCTTCTCAATTCTTTCATCGCTTTAGTTTTATCAAATTTTTTCTTGAATTTCTTAAGAGCTCTCTCGATGTTTTCCCCTTCTTTTACCGGAATAATTAACATATTGTTCTATTTATTAAATTTTGTATTTTCAACTTTGGACGACAAAGATATGTATTTTTTTTTATTTATAATAGTTATTTTAAAATTTCTCTTGAAATAACTAATTTTTGAATTTCTGACGTACCTTCTCCTATTGTGCACAATTTAGCATCCCTGTAAAATTTCTCAACTGGAAAATCTTTTGTATAGCCATATCCTCCAAATATCTGAACAGCCTCATTGGCAATTTCACAAGCAACTTCAGAAGCGTAAAGTTTAGCCATTGCTGATTCTCTGGTTAAATTTTTTCCTGAATTTTTCAAGAATGCTGCTTGATTTAATAATAGTTCTGCCGCTTCAATTTTTGTTGCCATATCTGCTAACTTGAATCCAATCGCTTGGAATTGAGCAATAGGCTTTCCAAATTGAATTCTTTCTTTTGAATATTTTAAAGCTGCTTCGTATGCACCTTTTGCGATCCCAAGTGCTAAAGAACCAATTGAAATACGTCCGCCATCTAATATTTGCATCGACTGCACAAATCCTTCACCCTCTTTTCCTATCAAATTTTCTGCTGGCACTCGACAATTATCAAAAATTAATTCAGCTGTTTCTGATGCACGCATTCCCATTTTATTTTCTTTCTTTCCTGCAGAAAATCCAGGGGTACCTTTTTCAATGATGAAAGCTGACATTCCATGTGAATCTCCTTTTTCACCAGTTCGTACAATCACAACTGCAACATCTCCCGAGATTCCGTGTGTGATAAAGTTTTTTGATCCATTAATTACCCAATGATCACCGTCTCTTACTGCTGTAGTATTCATTCCTCCCGCATCAGACCCTGTCCCTGTCTCTGTCAATCCCCAGGCACCAATCCACTCAGCAGATGCTAATTTTGGTAAATATTTTTTCTTCTGCGCATCATTCCCATGATAATAAATATGTCCTGTACAAAGTGAATTATGCGCAGCAACGGATAATCCTATTGAACCACAAACTTTAGCAATTTCAGTGACAACCGTAACATATTCTAAATAACCGAAGCCTGATCCACCATATTCTTCTGGTATAAAAACACCCATTAAACCTAATTCACCTAATTTTTTAAACACGTGAACAGGGAATTGTTGAGATTCATCCCATTCCATAATATAGGGACGTATTTCTTTTTCAGCAAAATCACGAATCATTTGCGTGATCATTATTTGGTTTTCGCTTTGATCAAAATTCATTTTTCCAGTTTTGGGGTATTTGTATTTTTTTAATAGTTTACAAAACTAATAATTTTGTCTGAAAAATTTGTTAATTTATTTTTTCCTTCTAAAAAATCTAGAGAAACTAAAAAATTAAATCCTGCAATTTCAGCTCCGCACTTTTGAAGTAATTTTGCTGCAGCTTCTGCTGAACCTCCAGTAGCTAATAAATCATCATGAATTAATACTTTTTGACCCTTTGACACTGCGTCAACATGCATTTCAATCGTTGCGCTACCATATTCCAAATCGTACGAATGACTTATTTTATTGTACGGTAATTTTCCTATCTTTCGAATTAAAATAAACGGGACACCCAGTTGAATCGCTAACGGATAACCGAATAAAAACCCACGACTCTCAATTCCTGCAACGGCATCAATTTTTTCATTCTTGTACTTTTCAACTAAACTATCGACCATGTCCTTTGATAAAACGGGGTCCAACATAATGGGTGTAATGTCCTTAAAAACAATACCTTCTTTAGGGAAATTAGGTACATCCCTAATTGCACCTTTAATTCTTTCTTCTAATATCATTCTATAAAGATAAATATGGTTTTAATTTTTCAAAAAGTTCTTCATTAATTAATACGGATTCTTTTATTTCATCAATTGATTGAAATCCTTTTCTTTGTTCTCTCATTTTTATTATTGAATTTGCAATATTCCATCTAATATAAGGATGAATCTTTAATTCATCAATGGAAACTCTATTTAAAGAGATTTTGTGAATTAAACTTTGATCAATAATAATTTGATCTTTTATTATCAAGAATTTTTCTTCATCCATTTTCCAAACTTCTAATAATTGTTCTTTGGATACAAATCCTCCTAATTCAATTCTTTTCTTAATTATTTGTTTTGCAAAAAATGGACCTACTCCTTTTAAATTAAGGAATTCTTCTTCGGACGCTAAATTCAGCTGTAAAAGTTCCTTTTTACTTTCTTCTTTAATTATTTTTTTATAGTCTACAAAGGAATCATTTTTTCTTTCAGGATAAAACGTTGAATCTTTAATTAAAAAAAACAATTCATCGGAAATAACAAACACTCTCTTGAGGTCTTCATTCGAATAAATCCCTCTCACAGTGAATTTCAAAACTACGGCAGCCTGTTTTTCTGACAAACCCAAATTCATCCAATCCTTAATTTTGTATGTATTTGGATCAAATTTTTGCTTTGGACGACTGTATCGGTCTTTCTTTGAATAATCTATTTTCGAATAGTCAAAATTAGAATAAGATTTATGCTCCTTTTCCCATTTTTTACTTGGAAAGGAATGAATAGAAGTTGCCATCTTCGGTTGACAATAAAAATATAATCGAGGGTAATAAATAAAACAAAAAGTGAAAATACTCAGTAGGACAATTCCTCTTTTATTTCTTTTAGATATATTAAAATCGATGTTATTTTTCATTGAAAATCCTGCATGTATTATTCCTACTCAATAATTTCATTCGAAATATTGGTCTTTTTGTTAGTTAGGTAATAAATAGGAATTCCAAGAGCAATCAATATTAAGCTTCCTCCCGTATTTTTTGTGTCGTAAATTAATAAATCAATACAAATCAACAGGGTAATCGTAATGTAAATAATAGGAATATACGGATAACCAAAAGCCTTGTAAGGACGAAGTGTATCTGGTTCTGTCTTTCTCAATATGAATAATCCTCCAATGGTTAAAATATAAAACAGCAATGAGGCAAAAGTTGAAAAAACTAATAAATCCTCATACTTGCCCGATAAACATAAAATTGAAGCCCAAATACATTGTATCCAAAGAGCAATTCCCGGTACTTGTTTACTATTCAGTTTTTGTGCTTTTTTGAAAAACAATCCATCTTTTGACATCGCATA
>Ga0114970_10000767_pt1 | contig 24165 bp, 20 predicted proteins | sample M_140205_XF_Meta_FD_87030 | JGI IMG/M metagenome (GOLD analysis project Ga0114970, IMG submission 87030) | Freshwater microbial communities from Lake Montjoie, Canada to study carbon cycling - M_140205_XF_MetaG | ecosystem: Environmental > Aquatic > Freshwater > Lake | place: Lake Montjoie...
TCAGAGAGCCAAGAGTATGAGTACACTACAAATCCTGACGGACACAAGTATTTCTACAAAAAAGACAAGACAGGTCGTTACCGTCAATATGTATGGAACGAAGAAACAAATCGATATAACAAGCTAGGTCACGGAACAGGATTAACCGTAGGTCACCGAGAAGAATACTACGATTACAGTTTCTAAATAACAAGGGGGCTACTAAAAGCCCCTTTTATGTTATATACTAGGTCAAACAATAACTTTGGAGTAAAGTTTGTGGCTAGTAAAAAAACAGGCAATCCTAGAGGTCGTCCTTCATCCTATGACCCTTCCTATTGCGATAAGGTCATCGAGTTAGGAAAACTCGGCAAATCATTAGAACAGATGTCCTTTCAGCTAGGCGTACATTACTCTACACTCACTAGATGGCGTGATGAATTCCCTGATTTTTGCAATGCCTTAACCGACGCACATAGATATTCACAGTGTTGGTGGGAAGAACAGGCTCAAGCACACGTTATAGAACATAAGGATTCTGCTAGGATTAATGCAGGATTATGGGGCAAAATCATGGCAGCTCGATTCCCTGCTACTTACTCTGATAGGCAAAAGGTAGAGATTTCAGGTGGGATGGAAGTTGACCATGTGAACATTGCTATGGAAGACTTTATTAAAACTTTGCAAAAGGTGGTGGATAAATGAATATCAGAGCTAAGACTTGGATTGAGCTACATGCTGACGAAGACCGTCGTGTACGCTATGACGATTTAGAGCACAAGCCTATGCAACGCAGGTTACCCCTCACCGAAGATGAGATAGCGTCTCTATTCGAGGTTAAAGTGGCTACATTGCACGATAGTGCGAACATCTTTAAGTTGATAGACGCTGTGCGTATGATAGAGAAGGCTCATGGTATCGCCTAAACAGGCGGAGATGCTCAAGCAAAGCTTGGCTCAAATAATACCTAAGTTAGATAAAGTATCAGCCGAAGTTCTCATTAAGAAAAGTAAGTGGGAGCTAACTAGGCATGCTTACCAAAAGATGCCTGAAGGTGATTGGTGGAACATATGGCTATTCCTAGCAGGCAGGGGAGCAGGTAAGACTCGTACTGCAGGTGAATGCTTATGGCGACTAGCATGGGAGAACCCAAAGACTCGGTGGCTTGTATCTGCTCCAACCTATTCTGATGTCAAGGATGTGTGCTTTATGGGTGAATCAGGGCTACTGAATATCATGCCAAGGCAGATTATAGAAAAGCATACCGTATCCGATAATGAGATAACCCTGACTAATGGGAGCATTATCAAGGGTATTCCTGCAAGTGAGCCTGATAGGTTCAGAGGTCCACAGTTTCATGGGGGTTGGCTTGATGAGTTGGCAGCGTGGGATTACTTGGACGAGGCGTGGGATATGATTCAGTTTGGCATGCGCCTTGGCGATAGACCTATCCTTATCTGTACGACTACCCCAAAGCCCAAGCCACTGATTATTGACTTGGTAAACAGGGATGGAGAGGATGTCTTCGTTACAAGAGCGTCTACCTATGACAACCTAGTCAACCTAGCCCCAACCTTCAAACAGCAGATATTGCAGTACGAGGGTACATCGATTGGTAGGCAAGAGCTTTATGCGGAGATTATCGACCCTGAAGAGGGCGGTATCATTAAGAGGGACATGTTCAGGTTATGGAAGTCTGATAAACCCCTACCACAGTTCCAATTCGTGCTACAGAGCTACGATTGCGCTACGAGTGATAAGACGGTCAATGACCCAACCGCTTGCGTTGTCCTAGGCGTATTTAAGCCTTCCCCTGACAAGCCCATGTCGGTCATGTTGGTAGACTGTTGGTCAGAGAGAATGCAATACCCTGACTTACGTCCAAGGGTAATAGATGAGGCTACCACAATATACGGTGACCCTGACGAGTTTGGCAACGGTAAGAAGGTTGACCAAATACTGATAGAGGATAAGTCGGCAGGCATAAGCCTGATACAAGACTTACAAAGGGCAGGATTGAATGTGAGGGCTTACAACCCAGGTCGTGCTGATAAGACAGCAAGGTTAAATATCGTGAGTCCTATCATCGCTAAGGGACTTATGTACTTGCCTGAGTCAGGCATAAATGAGAATCAGGTAAGGGATTGGGTAGAGCCATTCTTGAATCAGGTATGTGCTTTCCCTGAGGTAAGGAACGATGACTATGTAGACGCTCTAACGCAGGGATTGAGGTTACTGCGAGACATGGGATTCCTGACGGTGGATTCAATTGTAGATAATTCGGATATGTATGTGGATGAAACTAGACCTAGGAGGGTAAACCCTTATGCAGTTTAATAACAAGTGGAAGACTTGCAAATGCGGATTACACTTTCAGGATGTTAACTTTATACAGGCTCGTATCAGAGGGTATTGTTGCAAAGTATGCCGTACTGAGTTGGTAACTACAACGAGAGCAAAAAGGTTAAAAGATGCCTTCAGTAGGCGTTGTATTGAATTGAATGCCTTAATTAACTCAGTGTTTGCAAAGTAGTAAAAACTCGTGTAAGATGGTGTTATGCAGATTTCCACCTGTATAAAGCCTTTAAGTAGGTTCTATGCCCTGTCGGTAAACAGCCGACATTTGGGGTGGAAACATAGAATCTTCTTAAGGGTTTTTTCTATGGAGGAGAAGAAAAACATAAGTGAATGCACATTTATGTTTTCTTTTTCTTCTTTTGCTTTTGGACTTTCCTGAATTAACAGGGTTACTTTTCTTTATGGGGGGTAAGGGGGGATTTGAAGTTTTCCTTTTCTTCTATTTTCTTTTGTGGGTGGGGCATTCCTTTTCCCAATAATTGCGTATATAATCAGTAAAACAACTATGGGGTAACCATGCCTATTCCATCACCTGCTCGAATGAAAGCGATGTTGCAGATTGCAAAAGACCGCAAGCTGATGAACATTCGAAAAGAATTAAGTGGTGAGAGGGCTCGTCAAGCAGAGATAATGCGGTATGTAGAACCTACTACCCCAATCGTTCCTGTAGCAGATGAAGTTGTCATGAAGGAGTTTATCCGTAGGCACGGTAATCCTGATGTCATTGAAGGCGACCAACGCCAAGAGAATCAAAACAAATTTCTTGAAGGCTCAAAGACTAGAGAGCCCCTATATCATATTACCCCTAAAGACTTGACAACAATCAAGGCAGGTGGCGATGACCCCACAATGAGCGGTGAAGCTACATGGCTAACTTCAAACAAAGAACATCAGCCTGCAATGCACAATGTTGCAGGAAGTGGCGGATTTGATAAATCAGGATACCGTGAAGGCACAAATGTAATGCCTTTATATATGAGTTCTAAGAACCCATTAATCTTAGATGATGTAGGAATGCTTGATTGGGCAAAAGATGTATTTGCCAACGGTAGCGATGAGTTTCCATATTTAATGCCTAAAGAATGGGCTGATGCCGTCAAAGATGCAGGATATGATTCAATACACCTTCTTGACCCCCATGGTGGTGGTAAAAACACTAAAGACTATGAATACATCTCTTTGTATCCTGAGACTCAGCTCAAGTCCGCAATAGGAAACCAAGGTACATTTGACCCTAACGAGCCTGACATTACTAAAGCCCATGGAGGGGCAGTACACATGGCAGGTGGCGGTGACGCTATTAGTATGGCTATAAAAATGGCTAAAAAAGCTACACAGAATGTGTTGCCACAGGCTCAACGAGAAGCCAACCTGCAAAAGTTCCTTGCCCCATCAGTAGAAAAACGTAGGATGTATCACGGCAGTAAAGAGCCAAACATTACAGAGTTTAAGACTAGAAAAGACTTGACCAACGAAGATAATATGACAGGTCACTATGCTGATGAGCGTGACGCTGTGTTCTTATCACCAGACCCAGAATTTTCCAAAGACTTTTCTGTTTGGGGATATACCGATGAAGGTAAAGCACCGACTACATATCCTGTTTATGCGCAAGTAGAAAGACCATTTGATTTCGACAATCCTGAGCATTTACAGAAGGTCAAAGCAACTTACCTTGATATGTTTCATAACCCTGAATCAGAGTTTTATGACCCACATATTACATCTTCTGAGCGGTCTATGGACTTGCATAGGTTTAATCAAAAAGTTGATGATTTGCCTAAAGATGAAAACAATTGGGGAAGAATTGAAAACCAACAATTTCAAGACGTGTTAAAAGACTTAGGCTTTGATTCCTTTTACACTCGTGAACGAGGGACTAAGAACCTTGGTATTTACGACCCTAACAGGATTAAGTCTGCTATAGGCAATCGAGGTACTTATGACCTTGGTGAGTCCGACATCAATAAAGCAAGAGGCGGAGCAATACATATGGCTAAAGGCGGAGCAGAAGCGATTAAGCAAGCCATTAAGCAGGCTAAGAACTTACCACCACCTGAGAACGCACAACGTACACAAATAATTGGCACACTCCCTACTTACGAGAAGGCTAGAATGCTCTTTGAGTTAAACAAAGCCAAGGGTAAAGGAATTGATTACGGAGCAGGTTTAGGAGAAGGCGCAAAGATACTGAAAGCGGATACTTATGAGCCGTACCCTAAGGATTGGAAACCAACCTTTACTAATCCTGAAGACATCCCTGACGAAGAGTATGGCAAGTTAACCAACCTCAATGTGCTGAATGTTGTCCCAAGGGAAGTAAGGGACGAGATGGTATTGGATATGGGTAGAGTCATGCGTCCTAAGTCACATGGCATTATTACTACTCGTGGTGCTGATGTAATGAACGCAAAAGGCAAAAAAGGTCCTGAGCCAATGTCAGTAATTACAAGCCGTGAAACATACCAAAAGGGCTTTGACAAGAACGAGTTGGTTGACTACCTCAGATACATGCTCGGAGATGACTTCGACATTGACAAACTCAACCTAGGTCCTGCAGGTGCAATGGTTCAGAAGAAGGCAGGCGGTGGAGAAGTTATCAAGCAAGCGGTCAAACAGGCTAAGAAAGCAAGTAAAGCAGAAAACACTGCGAGGGGCTTGTATCACCCAATTGGAGGTGGCAAGAAACTTGTTAGACCGATTAGCGAGATGGGTATTAAATCAGTTGACAACCCTGATATGCCTTTAGTTCCTAAGAAGATAATCACATACGAAGATATGCTTGGTGGGGTAGGTGTTCCATTAACGGTAGATAGGTCAGGAGCAGGAAAGCTTATTCAAGAGGTTGGTGGAGAGCCTTTAATAAGGGAAGTACCAACGCAAGGTGGAATTGATTACACAAGGTGGAACGAGGCTTTTGCGTCACTTCCTAACGTCGCTAATCGTTATGGCAACCGAATAGTAGAAGCGTCCAAGATGAAGGGTGTTGACCCTGATAAGATATTTGGGCTATCTAATTTAATGAGCCACACAGGTATTGATTTTAGCCATCAGCCCATGGAAGTTTTATTAAATCAGTTTGACCCTACGTTGCTTGACAAGAAAAGAGTAGTTGAATTCAACACAGCAGTACAAAGTCAACCTGTAGTTAATCAAAAAACAAAAAAAGTAACCTATCCATTTATTAATTTTGCAGGTATTGAAACTCCTGAAGGTCGTCAAGAATTATTGGAGACATCTAATTATGGTGGCGAACTTCGTAAGAATGTCATGCATAAAATGAATTTGGGTGATTTTGAAGACATGGAATTTCCAAGTATCGCAGAAGCGAGGACAGCTACCACTGAGCCAAGACTATTAGATGAGCCAACAGCCACAGTTGGACATAATGTAGCAAGATTTAATCCTGAAGGAATTGTTACTTATGAAACCGATAAACCGCACTACAGTTATACAGGTGTGATTAAAGGTCATCCAACACTAGGCGGATATGCAGGTGAGGCAGAACAAACATTGCCCATGAATGACATTTTTCAAGAATATTTTGATGTTAGACGAGCATTAGACAAGCCTGAAGGCTCAGATATGCGAGCCTTATCCATGTCTATGCCTATTCAAAAGTTTGACGATGAATGGTTGGATAGAGTTAAAAAAGCTCAAGAGGCTCGTGACCTTAAAATTAAAACAGGCGAATTCAAAGCAGGCGGAGCTGTCGGCATGAAAGAAGGTGGCAAAGGCACTGTATCTTTAGAGGGAGTTCGTTACGAACCTGACCCTATATACACTGACCCTATGGGTGCTACAGTACCAATTGGCACAGTCGAAGATGAGAGTATATGGAAACCCATCCTTAAAGACGACCAAATGCGCTTAGAGCTTGCTAAACAGCCTAAGCCTATAGCAACACCAATCAGCTTTGGTAAAGAGCCCTATCGTGACCCACTGACAGGCATATTAGTAGATGACCCATTAAGTGCGTTACCTCCTGGGGCGAACGTCAAGCCTTCTACAAAGTATCCGCAGGTAACTCCGTTCCCTACAAGCCTAGAGCCACCAAAGAATACAATGACCGCGGCAGGAATAATCGAGCCATTAGCAACGGTTGCTAGTGCAGTGCCTACATTTATGGGTGCGCTACCTTATGCATTCGGCAAGAGCCTAATAACTAATAGTGACTTCCCTACTAACTTCAATGAAGCGATGAGCGCAGGTACTTATATACCTCGCACACAAGAAGGCTTAGAAAACCTTGAGAGCGTATCTGACAAGTTAGACAAGGTAATGAGGGAATACAAGCTTGCTCCAATCATGCCTGAATTGCACGGTCTTGAGCCGATAATCGGTGCAGGTCTTAAACAGGGTGTTAAAGCAGGTGTAAGGGGTGGGACTAACCTAACTAAAGGTTTAGGTGAAAAAGCCTACCTATCCACTGAGAACATGCTTAGAAATCAAGGGTTGATGCCAAGCGTAGTTCCCCAAGGACAAACCACTACCGCTCCAATTTCTCCAAAAGATGACTTTGGGTTCTATTCTAAGTTAGAGAGAAGTGCGCTTAATCTACAGCGTAAGCAAGGTAACGGACAGGCGTTCATCAATGAACTTAGGACGAAGGGTGCAACACCTGAAGAGTTAGATATGTCAGGGCTAAAGGAGTTCTTGGCTACTAAACCAAACTTTACAAAGCAAGAAGTACAAGATTATGTACAGATGCACAGACCTAAGCTAAACGAGAGGGTTTTGGTTGACAGACCTGCGTTAGATTCTATGATTAACGAAAAGTTAAAGACATTTGGGTATTCGGTTGAAGATACAATAGAAGGTGCTACAGGTGAGCCGTCCTATCTTTTCCGTGATAAGGATAGTAATGAAGTTGATTACGAAGACTTGCCGTCTGATGTCCAAGACTTCATTTCTGAAAACTTTAGTAGCAACAATATACCTAGTGCAAAATATGCAGACATGAAGGGTACAAGAACCCCTGGCGGTGAGAACTATCGTGAGGTGTTGATTACCTATCCTAAAAGGGCAGAACGAGGTTCTGACAGTGTTGAAAGAAAGAACGAGATAGCCAAGGTTATATTTGGTGCTGATTCTTACGACAGCCTTAATTACAGACAAAAAGAGTCTGTTTTATCACGTTTCCGATTAGAGTCACAGGTATATAACAAAGGACATTTTGGTGATGTTGCTGACAATGTAATGGCACATTTACGTCTAGATGACCGTACAGATGTCGATGGCAAGAAGGGGACTTTAGTCGATGAGTTGCAGTCTGACATACATCAAGAAGGTAGAGAATCAGGGTATAAAAAAGAATATGAAGAAAGTGATGAAATCAATCAGTTGCTCAAAAAACGTGGCAATGAAGGATTAATGGCTAATGAAGTAAAACAACTTGATAAGCTAATTACGAACGCTACGCTAGTTCCTGATGCCCCATATAAAGAAGATTGGTACAAAGTCGGCTTAAAGAAGGCTATCCAAAAGGCTGTAGAGAATGGCGATGACAGGATATATACACCAACAGGCAAAGACTTAATTGACCGCTATGAGAGTGAGTTGCGTAAGAATGTAGACTACATCAGCTACGAGCCATTTGAAGAAGATGGCGTTAAATATTACGAAATTAGTGCAGGAAAAAATGGTGAAGAAGTTTTTAGTAAAGAGGGTGTAAATGAAGAAGAACTCCAAAAATTACTTGGTAAGAGTATAGCCAAAAAGATTATTAATAATCAAGGTGAAAGTGCAGGTACTGATTATCGACCTGATTGGAAAATGCTTGTAGGTGATGATTTATCCATCGGTGGTTCAGGCATGATTGAATACTACGACAAAAGATACCCTGCTTACCTTAAAAGCTTTGCTGAAAAATACGGTGGCACTGTTGGCGAAACAAAAATATATTTAAATAAAAAATATTACCTTGCAGACTCTGAAGGCAATCTTTTAAGTGATGTCGCTTATGAAACAGAAAAGCAAGCCCTAGAAAAGGGCAATTATATGAATTACAGTGACACTTACCCTAATTGGCAAGTTGCTCAGAAAAAAGAAATAACCCAAGACGATATGAGAAAGTTATATGGGTATTCTGACGAAGAATGGGCAAAAGTGTCGGATAAGCAAAAAAATGCCATGGCTAATACTTTGAATAAAGATGTATTACGCAAAGTTTATTACTACGAGCCATCCGAAGAAGCTAAGAAGAAGATTATCGGTGGATTGCCATACAAAGAGGGTGGCATAGTCAAGATGGCAGGTGGTGGAGGAGTTAAGAAGGCAGCTCAAAACGCTATCAAGACCGCATCACAGGGTAAGGTTGGACAGCTTGCCAATAAAGATTTACTGACCGTGCAAGATTTCCACACAAGCTTGGGAGATGCTATCAGAGCTCGTGCAATGGAAGCACAAAAACAAATGGATTCATGGGATTATAAGTATTCTCCTGACCAATATGTTTTTACTGAGCATAGTGCATCAAAAAATTTGCCCCCATTAAAAATTCTTGGAAGAAGTCGCACAGGCAACAATCTTATGTTTGAAGGTGAGCCTTGGGTTAGTAAAAAGATTATTGACCCTGAAACAGGCAAGGCAATGCGAACACCTTACGAACCTGGCTATAAAGTTCGTAGAGAACATGGTGATGATTGGTCAGAGTTCACAATACCTGAAACAGCAATAAAAGGATTGGTTGAGCCTGATGAGCCTTACAGAAAAGGTGGAGCAGTTCACATGCAAGACGGTGGACTTCCTATCAGAGCGCACAACAGAGAGTACGAAACACCTGATTTAATGAACGCTCGTGACATAGGTGTAACAGGTGATTACGAGGGTAAGGCGTTAACTCTTGGCAAACAACAAATGCGTAAAGACTTCGATGACGCAACCAAGATGAAGCGTGACATGGATTACATCCGCTATAGTCAGCCCTTCCGTGAAGGTAGACTCAGTGCGATGGCTATGAAAGACCCATCAAACCCAATCTATCAAGGCATGTTGCAATACGAACAACCGTTGATGGGTGGCAATGCAGGGATTGGCTTAATGGGCATGAGAACACCTGAAGAAGATTACAAGCTAAAAGCCTTACAGTTGATGTATCAGCAAAGGTTAGGTAAGGATGGCAACCTATCAGGTTTTGTAGGTATGCCATTTGGTGGCAAGCCTATGGGCGGTGTGCAATATAGAGGAAGGTTTGCTGAAGGTGGGATTGTTGATGACTACATCAAGGGTTTTCCTATGGGTTCTAGGTTTGTGCAGAAACAAGCACCCCAACCTGTTGCTGTTCAAGCAAAGCCTAAGATTGACAACTTTGAACACGCTTTGGGTTTTGTATTGCCCCATGAAGGGGGATATAACAACAGAAAAGGCGACTCTCCTACTAACTATGGCATTAAACAGAGTGTATACTCCGATTATTTGGGTCGTCCTGCTACTATTGATGATATTAAAAACATGCCAATCGAGCATGCTAAAGAGATATATCGTAAGCAGTATTGGAATCCGATAGAAGAGCATGGCTTAGATTTAAAACCATCCGTGGTAGCCTTTGACGCCGCGGTAAATCAAGGTCCAACCTTTGCAAGGTCGATGGTTGGCTCTACGCAAGGTGATATAGAAAAGATGTTAGAGGCGAGACAGCAAAGGTATAACGAGGTAATTAAGAACAATCCGTCTAAGAGAAGATTTAAAGCAGGATGGGATAATCGCATGAACGCTGTAAGAAATTACGCCATGGAAGATTACCATGCCAAAGGTGGCAAAATATCAACAGACGATATGAAAATAGCTTTACTAAGGAATAAATAATGCCTGACATGCCTATACCCCAAGATTACAATCGTTTTATTGACCCACAGACAGGAGAGCCTGTCGAAGACGAATCTGTATTTGAGATATTCAATAATGAAGAGCCTGATTACGAAGAGTTGCCTGATGGCTCGGCAATAGTCAAAGTTGACGACCTTAAAGGTCCTGACGAAACGCCTGATTTCTATCAGAACTTAGCTGAGACTGTAAAGAGTTGGGAACTTGATACGATTGCAGGCAAGTATCTTGACCTGATTGAAAAAGACAAAAGTGCTCGTGAAGACAGAGACAAGCAATACGAAGATGGTATCCGTCGCACAGGCTTAGGACATGATGCCCCAGGCGGTGCTCAGTTTATGGGAGCGTCTAAGGTTGTTCACCCTATTATGGCTGAGTCATGCGTAGACTTCGCAGCTCGTGCTATCAAGGAATTATTCCCACCTGACGGGCCTGTCCGTACAAAGATTCTTGGCGAAGTAACAGAAGAGAAGACTTCTAAAGCCGAGCGTAAGCGTGACTACATGAATTGGCAGTTAACAGAGCAGATTGAAGAATACCGTGACGAGCAAGAGCAAATGCTGACACAGTTACCTCTAGGTGGCTCGCAGTACATGAAGATGTGGTATGACGATGGCAAAAAGCGTCCTTGTGCTGAGTTTGTCCCAATTGATAATGTCTATCTACCCTTCTCTGCAGGTAACTTCTACACAGCAATGCGTGTAACCGAGGCGCAAGATATTACTCAAGAAGAGTATGACCTACGAGTAGCGCAGGAGTTGTATTGTGACCTCAATGTCTACCGTGTTCCACAAGAGCCTGAAGAAACCAAGTCACAGAAGGCTACAAATAAGATAGAGGGTAAGAAGTCCGAATCGTCTAATGTGGATGGTGTACGTCGTGTATACCATATCTATACATGGCTCGAACTCGAAGAAGACACTATTTCTAAGGGTGACAGAGCTCCCTACATATTAATGATTGATGAGAACGAGAGTTCTGTAATTGGTTTATATCGAAATTGGGAAAATGGGGATGAAACGCTTACTAAGTTGGATTGGCTCATCGAGTTTAAATTTATTCCGTGGCGTGGTGCTTATGCCATTGGCTTGCCTCATCTTATTGGTGGGCTCAGCGCTGCTCTTACAGGTGCTCTTCGTGCTCTTTTGGACTCAGCTCACATTAATAATGCACCGACGATGCTCAAGCTCAAAGGTGGGAAGATTTCAGGGCAGTCGCAAGTAATCGATGTAACCCAAGTAGTAGAGATAGAAGGAGCTCCTGGGGTTGATGATGTCCGTAAAATCGCTATGCAAGTGCCATTTAACCCACCAAATCAGGTTTTATTCCAATTATTGGGTTGGATAACAGACGCAGCTAAGGGAGTTGTCACTACTTCCGAAGAAAAGATAGCCGATGTTACCTCAAATGCTCCTGTTGGAACGACTCAAGCCCTTATTGAACAAGGCGCTGCGGTATTTTCATCGATTCATTCACGATTACATGACTCACAAAAACGTGTATTTAAGATATTGGCTCGTTTAAACCGTTGGTATCTTGATGAGCAAGCAAAAGGCGAGATTGTCCGTGATTTAGAGATTAAAAAAGAGGATTTTGAGACAAATGCAGACGTTATTCCTGTATCTGACCCTCATATCTTTGCAGAAAGCCAACGCTATGCACAAATTCAAGCGTTAGCACAACGAGCACAAGCAAATCCTGACTTATATAACCGTCTAGCGGTTGAAAAGCGTATCCTCAGGCAGATAAAGTTACCTGATGTCAACGAAGTTCTACCTGACCCACAAGATGTGAAGGAAATGAACCCTGCTTTAGAGAATGTCTCTATGACCTTAGGAAAGCCTGTAGGAGCGTTCCCAAATCAAGACCATATCTCGCATATAGTCACTCACTTATCGTATGCTGTTGACCCTATGTTCGGCTCTAATCCGATTATGGCTACAACAACCATACCTGCAATGCTTGAGCATATCAAACAGCACTTAACTTTATGGTATCTCAATCAGGTTGATACTTACGCATCTGTAAGTCTTGGTAAGCCGTTCAATGTCTTGAAGATTGAGCCAATTATCCGTGAGGCGCAACAGTTAATCGCCGCGGTGGCACAGCATACCCATCAAGACGCTCAACAGCAGTTAACGCCACAAGTAATGCCTGCAATACAGCAAATGATGCAAACAATGCAACAAATGCGTACTCAGGCAACACAGCCTACTGACCCTAACATCATGGCTCAGGTTAACGCCTTGACTCAGACATCGATGGCAGAAACACAGCGTAAGGCGGCTCTTGATAAAGCTAATCTACAGTTAGAGGCTCAGAAGATACAGCAAGATACACAAGAGAATCATGACAAGTTAGTCGCCCAACAACAGATTGAGGGTGCTAAGTTAACGCATGATGCCAACCTATTGTCTATTGAGCGACAGTTCCAAGCACAACAGCAACAAGCGCAAATGAATCAACAAATGCAAATGCAACAAATGCAACAAGTAGCAGAGGCGCAAAAAGCGCAACAACAAGCGCAACAGCAGGGTATCGCTCAAGAGGGCGTTGCACAGCAATCTCAGCAACAACCACAACCACCACAACCACCACAAGGAGTATGACATGGCAGATGATTTTATTAATATGCACAAACGTATCGCAATGGGTATGCCCAATGCTGAAACGCACCTAAAAAAGGGCGGAAAAGTAGCTAAATACGCTAATGGCGGAGCAGTTGCTGAGTCAAGGGCAGCTAATCTACCTGCTAAAGGAGCACCTTTAAAGGCTGACTTTAATGCAGGAAAAGCCAAGGTAGCATCGTTGAAAAACGGTGGAATGCCTAAAAAGACAGGATTGATGATTGCAATATCACTAGGAAAGAAACCTTCAGCTAGAGGTCGTTAATGGAACTTATTAACGGTTTAATCAACAAAATTAAACTACGACAGGTGGAGATAGTAGATTCAATGGTTAACGGACGATTTGTTAATTTCGAAAGTTACCAACGATATGTAGGACAGCACCAAGGTTTGCAAGAAGCTTTGGATATTTTAAATAACTTAATGAAAGAAAAGGACGAAGATGTCGAATGATATCGAACAGACGCTTGCAGAAGCGTTTCCAAAGATTGACCCTTTAATGTCTCCGTATGGAGCGAGAGTTCTAGTACAACTTAGAGCTGTCAAAGAAAAGGTAACAAGTGCAGGTATCTATATTCCTGAGGAAACAAAAGAAACAGAGAAGTGGAACACGATGATTGGTAAGGTTATTGCTATTGGACCTATTGCCTTTTGTAACCGTGATACTCAACAACCTTGGCCCGAAGGTGCATGGGCACAAGTTGGAGAATATGTTCGTGTCCCTAAATGGGGTGGTGACCGTTGGGAAATAGACTTTACTGACGAGAATGGCTCTAAGGGAAGGGCTTTATTTACCTTCTTTAATGACCATGAGTTGATTGGTAAGGTTACAGGTGACCCTCGTGAAATAAAAGCGTTTATTTAAGTTTTGAAAGGAAAACTGTATGAATAGCACTGAAAAGTTGGAAATGCAAGAGGCTGAAGATGGTTCTGCCATGGTTCAGCTACCTGAAGGAGAAGTATCTCCTCAGAGTGAATCCTCGAAGAGCGATTACAGGGAAGACGATGATGATGAGCCACAACAAGCTGATTCTGACCCTGAAAGAGAAGCAATAAGAGAAGCTCGTCGTGAAGAAAGACGCTTAAAAAAGCAAATTCACCGTGAGAAGGCGAGAGAGTCAAACACCTTAATATCCGCTCTTAAAAAACAAAATGAACATCTAGCTGAGAGATTAGCAGTCATTGAGAAGAAAACCTCAGGTGCTGAGCTTGCACGAGTTGATAAAGCCATAGAAGATGCAGGCGTTCAACTTGAGTATGCCAAGATGAAATTGCAAGAGTCTGTTAGCGCAAGCGATGGACAAGGGGCAATTCAAGCACAAGAAATGCTCTATGATGCTAAGCAAAAGATGGAGGCTTTATCAAATATTAAGAGACAAGCCACCCATTACAACTCTCAGCCGAAACAAAATATCAGTGTTCCTGACCCAATTGTGCAAAAGTATGTCACAGATTGGATGGAAGAGAACCCTTGGTATGACCCTACAGGCAAGAATGAGGAGTCACAAATCACTCAAATTATCGATAAAAAGTTGACAGAAGAAGGCTATGACCCTTCTAGTCCTGATTATTGGGATGAATTAACCTACCGAGTGAAAAAAAGATTGCCTGAAATGTCAAATCGTGCTTATAATGATTCTAGTGTTCGTAACCAAAGACCGAGGTCGTTTGTGACAAGTTCAGGAAGAGAATCTTCTGCATCACCTAAAGGAAATCAGTATGTACTGACTCCTGATAGGGTATCTGCCATGAAAGAGGCAGGTGTGTGGGATAACCCTGATTCAAGGAAAAGAGCCACTCAGCGTTATATGGAGTGGGACAGACAGAACAAGGACAGGAAATAATTATGGACAATCGCTTAAAAAAGAGTTCAGGTAGCAATCGTGAAAGTCGTGCATCTATTGATTCAAGTCGTGATGCGCCTGAAAATAGTTTTGCTTTATCGGAGGAACGTCGTAGGATGTTCCGTAATGAATTTCTGCAAGAATCACTGCCTACCGCACCTGATATTCCAGGATTTCACTTATGTTGGTTGTCAACAACAAGTCAGTATGACCCAATCCATAAACGTACTCGCATCGGATATGTTCCTGTGAAAGCCGAAGAAGTCCCAGGCTTTGATAACTACCGTGTAAAAGCAGGCGATATGGAAGGACTTATTGCATGTAACGAGATGGTTCTTTATAAAATTCCTCAAGACATCTATCAGGACTATATGGCAGAAGTACACCACTATGCTCCGATGGATGAACAGGAAAAGGTTAAAGTTCAACAAGACCAATTGTTAAATGCAAGAGACTCCAATGGTCGTGCGCTTGGTAAGGTGGAAGGTGACGGAATGGACTTTGATTTAAGTAGGAAAGCACCGATATTCAACTGATTTAGTAGTATTTCTTAAAAATTGCGTTAAAGCGATTTTGCTTATTTAGCTTTGCATAAAGCGAAAACCAAAATTTTATTTAACCATTTTTAAGGAGTCACATATGTCATCAGTATCCGCTCCGTTTGGTTTGCGTCCTTCCTTTTTCCCTACAGGGTTAGAGAGAGCACAATGCTTACAAAACGGAATCACATCGGGTCTAGCGGCTAATATTCTTAAAGGTCAACCTGTAGCTTATGTTAACGCAGCTAACGTAGGCGCAACAGGTTCTGCCAACGGAACTATTATCCCTGCCCAAGCACCAAGCTCGGCTTCCGCAAGTCAACAATACGCTGTTGCAGGTTCATTCCAAGGCGTAGAGTTCACTGACACAACAGGTCGTCGTCGTGTATCCAACTACTGGCCCTCAGGCACAACAGTGCAGTCAGGCTCTATAACCAATGCTTACTTCTATAACGACTTAAACATCGTTTATGAAATCCAAGCAGATGGCTCTATGGCTCAGACTTCTATTGGTAATGAATTTTTATTCACCAATATTACTGCAGGTTCATCAACAACAGGGCTATCACAAGCAACCCTCGGTTCAGCTACAGCCGTAGCTAACGGTAATCAAGGTCAAATGCGTGTGGTAGATTTATGTCAAAACGTAGATAACGCTTGGGGTGATGCTTACACAATAGTTCGTGTACAAATTGCTTCGACAAACTTCTACGGTCAGTTTACTGCAACCGTTTAATATAGGAGAAACATAATATGGCAGCCCCAATGAGAAGTACGGACTTCCGTTCAATAGTTGAACCTATTCTGAACGAGTCTTTTGACGGAGTTTACGACCAACGAGCAGACGAATGGTCTACCGTTTTCCGTGAACAAGCAGGTATTCCACGCAATTACCATGAAGAGCCTGTGTTATATGGTTTCGGTGCTGCACCTCAGTTACCTGACGGTGCACCTGTAACATATCAACAAGGTGGTGTATTGTTCTTACAACGCTATGTTTACCAAGTGTTTGGTTTGGCATTTGCTTTGACTAAAGTTTTAGTCGAAGACGGTGACCACATCCGCTTAGGTCAAGTATATGCAAAGCATTTAGCTCAATCTTTAGTGGAAACTAAAGAATTGTTATGTGCTAACGTATTGAACCGTGCATTTAACAGTGCTTATGTTGGTGGTGACGGAGTATCTTTAATCAACACAGCGCACCCTATCGCAAGTGGGACATTTAGCAATCAGTTGGCAACAGCTGCTGCTCTATCCCAAACTTCTTTAGAGCAAATGCTTATCCAAGTTCGTCAAGCAGTTGACAACAACGGTAAGAAAATTCGCTTACAGCCGTTAAAGCTTGTTGTTGCCCCAGGCAATGTATTCCAAGCCGAAACACTGTTGAAGAGCGTATTGCGTACAGGTACTGCCAATAACGACATCAACCCAATTAAATCAATTGGTTTGTTGCCTGAAGGCGCATCTGTAATCAGCCGTTTAACATCAGCAACTAACTGGTGGATTCAAACTGACGCACCTGAAGGTATGAAACTTCTAATGCGTCGTGCTTTGGAGAAAACCATGGAAGGTGATTTTGAGACTGATTCTATGCGTTACAAGGCTACTGAGCGTTATCAGGTAGGTTGGACTGACCCTAGGGCTCTGTTCGGCACACCAGGTGCTTAAAGCAAAAGGGGTTAGGGATTCCTAGCCCCATTTTTAATTTGTCTAATTTTCAGGGAGAAGACAATGCCACAATTTTCAGATGATATTTTTCTAGGTCCTGCACAATCATTTGTGGGAACTGATGCAAACAACAATTTTCAAAATCCATCTCCAATGGACTTGGGATTTGGTCCAATGGGTCGTGTTTATCTATTAGATGAAACGCCTGCAACCGTAACAACAGCAGCTGTATTAGCAGCTAAGACTCCGACTACAGCAACAACTTACAGTGGAACTGCCCTAGCAAGCGCATCTGCTACTGCAGGTACAAGTCGTGTAACTTTGCCTGATGGCTCAGTTGCTCTACAATTAGATTATCCTCGTGCTGTCTCTGTAACAACAGCCTCAGGTTCACCAACAAGTGCCAACATAACAGTTTCAGGTTATGACTATTACAGTCAGCCAATGTCTGAGATTATTGTTTCAGGTTCAGTCGCTTCTACCACTACTAGTGGTCGTAAGGCTTTCTTCCAAATCACTAGCGTTGCTTTCTCAGGCGGTACTACTGTAGCTGTTTCTGTAGATACAACAAAGGTAATGGGATTGCCTGCTAAGGTAACTGACCCTGCTTATGTAATGACAGCAAAGTTCAGTGCAGGTACGATTGACAACACTTCAGGTGTAGTGGCAGGTTTAGGTGGTGGTTCTACTACTTACTCAACCCAAGCTGTAACAGCTTTGACCATAGCAACTCCTGGGGTATTCACAGTCGCTTATTCACCTCCAAGTGGAACTCTTGTATCGTTTACAGGCTCAGTTGGCTCATTAACAGGTGTAGCTTTAAATACAACCTATTGGTGGACAAACGCTTCAAGCACTACAGGAAACATTTCAACTACTCAAGCTAACTATTTGGCAGGTACAAAAGTTACTACAGGTGGTTCTTATGTAGCTAGTGCATTGAATCTAGTGCCTTCAAGCACATCAAGTCCAACAACTCCTGATGTTCGTGGAACATATGCGATTTCAGGTACGCCTGATGGTTCTAAGCGTTTAGTGTTGAGTATGGGTCTAACAGCAATTCAAGTTGGTCCAAACGCAACTCGTGCAGGTTTACTTGGCTCTGACCAAGCTTAATAGGAGAGTGAAATGGGACAATTTAAACCTGAACCAAAGATGAAAACCACCGAGCCTTCAGTCGAATTAAAGATGAAAAAAGGTGGTAAGGCAAAGATGGCTGATGGCGGTATGCCAATGGCTGACGAAAGAATGCCTATGCGAGCCCCTATGAGAGCTCCTATGGGCACAATGCCTGCAAGAGGAATGCCTATGCGTCCTCGTGGTCGTGGGGCTATGCCACCTGCTATGTCGCCTGCTATGATGGCTCGTAAGAAGGGTGGAGAAGTAGAATCACCAAAGATGCATAAAGCCGAAATGAAGGAAATGGGCAAGATTGAGAAAGAGCTCAAACATCATGAAAGCATGAAGGCATCTAAGGCTCATAAAGGCTTAAAATCAGGCGGAATGTATCGTCCTACAGTCGGTGGATTGCTTTCTGAAGGTAAGCCACATGGTAAAGGTACGACAGGCGGTATTGAAGGCACAGGCTACAAAAATGGTGGTGCATTAAAGCCAAAAATCAATGTACAGGATAAGGTTGTTACAGCTAAACAAACCAAGTCTTTTAACACCAAATCAGGTGGCGTTGAGGGTGCAGGATACAAAAAAGGCGGTACTGTTCCTGCAAGCGTTGCAAGTCGTTATGTAAATAACATCAAAGATGGTAGCCATCCAACTAAAAAAGTTGGTAAAACAGGTAGCATTAAACAAGCTCCTGCAGGCTACAAAGATGGTGGACACGTTGCAATGTCTTGTAAAGACGGTGGTGGTTTTACTGCCATGAAGAAAATGTCTAAGTGCTAATAAAGGTAGGGTAGGGAAACCTACCCACTTTTTAATTTTAGAGGAGTTTATATGGCTGATGCAGTCACAAGTCAAACATTGTTAGATGGTGAGCGTTTAGCAATCATGAAGTTTACAAACATCAGTGATGGCACAGGTGAGTCTGCCGTTACAAAAGTAACCGTATCAAGTCTTGCATCAAGTAATGCAGGAAAAGCATGCACAGGTGTAGCAGTATCAAAGATTACTGCAGTTTGTCATGGTTTGGAAGTCCGTATGTATTGGGATGCTACGACAGATGTGCCGTTTTTTCTATCTAATGTAAACAGTAACTATACAAATGATTTTTCTTATTTTGGTGGAATAACAAATAACGCAGGCACAGGAAAAAATGGCAATATTGTTTTTTCAACATCAGATGCTACTGCAGGCGATACATACTTTGTTGTTCTTGAAATGATTAAATCCTACGCATCGTAATATGCCAAGCAAATCTAGGGCTCAACACAACTTGATGGAAGCTGTGGCACACAGCCCTAAGTTTGCAAAGAAGGTAGGTATACCGCAGTCGGTAGGAAAAGATTTTGCAAAAGCAGATGAAAAAAAGAGTTTTAAAAGTGGAGGGCTATATGCCAATATCAATGCAAAGCGTAAAAGAATTGAAGCAGGTAGTGGAGAGCGCATGCGTAAGGTTGGGAGTAAAGACGCTCCAACTAAGCAAGACTTTATTGAATCCGCTAAAACATCTAAGAAAAAAGATGGTGGCAATGTCTCTTTGGCTGTTGGGCGTGGTGAAAAGCTTTCGACAAAAGAAGGCGCAGGATTAACTGCTAAAGGTCGTGCTAAGTATAACCGTGAAACAGGTAGTCATTTAAAAGCCCCACAGCCACAAGGTGGAGCAAGAAAAGATTCGTTTTGTGCAAGAATGTCAGGTGTTGTAAAGCATGCAAAGGGTGATGCCCCAAGAGCAAAGGCATCATTAAAAAGATGGAAGTGTCCGAATTGGTAAGGGATAAGAATGAGCACAAGTGGCACAGTCAGCACAACAGTAATAACTGTTCAGAATCTAATTGATAGTGGAGCTCGTCGTGCAGGAAAACTTGCTGAGGAGTTAACATCTGAACAGGTAATGGCTTCTAAGCAAAGCCTTTATTATGTGCTGTCCAATTTAACGAATATTGGCATTAACTATTGGGCTATCCAAAAAAATGTTATTGGGTTATATCCTGACCAATATCAATACACTTTGCCTGTAGGTACAAATGACGTTCTAAACGCTAATTATCGTACTGTAACGATTAATACACAGGGTGCAAACGCATCCTCAGGAAATGTCTCATACGCTTTTGATGGGGTGTATACCAACATATGTCAATTAACGACTAATACAGGGTATATTGCTATTAATAACGGCACTAATAGCCCTATTTACATGACTACAGTAGGCATATTGCCTGCTATAACAGGAACTGTAAACTATTCTATACAGTCTTCTCAAGATAACAGTACATGGACGACTGTCTTAACGCCAACAACGACAAGTTGGGTAGCAGGAACATGGATTTATAACGACCTTGACCCATCTAAATCTGCCCCTTATTGGCGAGTAAAGCAAGCGTCAGGGGCTAATATGGGTGTGTATCAGGTAATCTTTGGCTCAAATCCGACAGAAATACCATTGGCTCGTATGAATCGTGATGATTATACGAATTTGCCGAATAAGAACTTCCTAAACAACTATCCACTACAGTATTGGTTGAATCGGACTATTCCACAGCCAACCATGACTCTTTGGCCCACACCTAATATTTATTCACCACAAATTGTAGCGTGGTGCTCACGATATATCCAAGATGTAGGAGCGTTATCAGGCTCATTAGAGATACCACAGAGGTGGTATTTAGCTGTGCAGAATATGTTGGCACACCAAATGGCTATGGAACTCCCACAGGTTGACCCAACTCGTATTGCGTACTGTGAACAACAGGCAGAAAAATACTTAAAAATTGCTGAAGAAGAAGAAAGAGATAAGTCACCGATTTATTTTGCTCCGAATATTTCTCCATACACGAGGTAAACCATGTCGATGTGGTTAGATACTCGTGGCAATACAGTTTTAAATATTGCAATATGTGACCGTTGTAAGATGAAACGTGCTTACTCTGATATTTCTGATGACGGAAATATTCGTGGATTAAGAGTATGTAACCAAGGCTGTAGTGATGAGCGTGACCCATATCGATTACCTGCAAGACCAACGGAGAAGATTTCTGTGCGCTTTCCAAGACCTGATGCGGATATTGCTGAAAAGCAAGATACAATAACAACTGACCCTAATATCGTGAATAATATTAGTCAGAATCCTTCAACGCCTATTACTGCAGGGGAATATGGAATTGCACCTGAAACTTCTGAAGATGATTTAAACGGAAACCTAGATTCATTATCTCCATAAATATATGAACATTAGAATATCGCAACTTCCTCAAGCCCCTACTGCTATTACAGGTTCAGAACTTGTACCTATTGTGCAGAATGGACAGACAGTACAGACAACTGTAGGTGCTATAGCTAATAGCCCAACACAGCAACAGACTTTCTTAACAACGAATCAAGAAGCCACTCTACCAAATAGCCGTCGAATTGCAGGCGGATTAGGGATTGGTGTTACTGATGGTGGAGCTCAAGGGCAACTATCCGTAGCATTAAATGCAGTCTCTGCAAGCTTAGAAAACGCCTCAAGTGGCATTATTATCAAGACTTCAACTAATACGATTGTCAATCGAAGTATTGCTGTATCAGGCTCAGGAATAACCGTAACGAATGCGAATGGCTTAGCAGGTAACCCAACCCTAGCATTATCAGGATTGCCTTCGGTATTGGCAGGCATATCAGGTACAGGGTTCTTAGTAACTGCAGGTGGCTCGACAATTGGTACAGCAACTATTGTTGGTACAGCGAGTCAAATTACTGTTGTCGGTGGAAATGGTTCATCGACCCCAACTATATCGATTGCAGATAATGCGATTATCTACGGTACAGGCTCTATAACGATTCCAAGTGGAACAACAGGGCAACGGACAGGTTCTTTTGGTGCAGTGCGGTATAACACAACTATAGGCTCTTTTGAAGGCTATATTTCGACAGGTTGGCAACAGTTTGCATTGTCAGGTGGGGTAACGTCATTTCAGACATCTTTATCAGGTTTAACGCCTAGTTCATCTGCTACAGGAGTAGTAACCCTTGCAGGTACTTTAGGTATTAGTTCAGGTGGAACAGGGCAAGTAACTGCCAATCTTGCGTTTAATGCGCTCGCTCCGAGCCAAACAGGTAATTCAGGTAAATATTTGACTACTGATGGCACAGATACATCGTGGGCTACCAATCCTTTAGGAACGGTTACAAGTGTCGCCGCGGTTGCTAGTACAGGAATTAGCGTGACAGGAAGTCCAATTACGACAAGCGGTACGCTGACAATTACGAATACCGCTCCTGACCAAACAGTTGTATTGACCGCAGGTACAGGAATATCTACTAGCGGTACATACCCTAACTTTACAATTACAAATACAAGCCCATCAAGTGGCGGTACTGTAACAAGTGTTACAGGTACAAGTCCTGTAGTCTCTAGTGGTGGTAATACGCCTGCAATTAGTATGCCTGCTGCGACTACTTCAGTGAATGGTTATCTAACTTCGACTGATTGGACAACATTTAATAATAAGCAAGTAGCTTTAGTAAGTGGTACAAACATTAAAACTGTTAGTGGTACGACATTACTTGGTTCAGGTGACTTAGGCACAATAGGCATAGCTTATGGTGGGACAGGACAGACAACAGCGAACGCAGCGTTTAATGCATTAGTACCAAGTCAGACAGGCAATACAGGTAAATATCTAACAACGAATGGTACGGATACTTCTTGGGCTACAAACCCATTGGGTACAGTAACAAGTGTAAGTGGTGCAGGGACAGTAAATGGCTTAACCCTTACAGGAACAGTAACAACATCAGGGAGTTTAACTCTTGGTGGAACACTTGATTTATCGTCACCTCCTATCATTGGTGGCACAGCACCAAACGTAGGTAATTTTACGACTGTAACAGCAACAACAGGTATTTTTGGTGGTGGATTTTAACAGGTTATTGATATAATGGATAAAAGGAATTAATCATGGCACAAAGCGGATACACCCCTATACTTATTTACGCAAGTGGAACGGCTACTAATGTACCGTTAGCTGCTAATATGACAAGCACCTCAACAGGAGCTGAGTTAGCTATTAACTACACCGACGGCAAGTTATACTACAAGAATAACTCTGGTGTAGTCACTCTCCTCGCCTCAACTTCAGGCGCATCGGGTGATGTAGTCGGGCCTGCAAGTGCTACGGATAACGCACTAGCAAGGTTTGATTTAACGACAGGCAAGCTAATACAGAACTCAGTTGGCATATTAAGCGATGCAGGTATTCTGACAGGGCTGACAGGGTTGACATCATCAGGCCCTATTACATTATCTAGTCTAACAAGTGGTCGAGTAACATACGCTGGTGCTAGTGGATTATTAAGTGATAGTGCTAACTTAACCTATAACGGAACAAATTTTGGTGTTGGTGCGGCTCCAATTTCTACCGTCAGGCAATATATTAGAGGAACTGGCGCAACAAGTGCCACTTGGTCTTTATATATAGACAATTCAACCCCAGCAAATATTTTTTCTGTTCGGGACGATGGTAATGTAGGTATAGGTACTAGTAGTCCTAGCGCAAGACTTGGAATAACCACTTCAACAATGAATAGTCAGATAGTGCTTGGTGTAAGCACATCAAATTCTGCTTATGGCTCAATTTCTTTAAACGGAAATAGTGCAGATAGTGGTAGGCTTGGCTTTACTGGTGGTGGCACAGGGGATAATAGTTTATATATTGATGTACCTACTAGTGGTCAGTATGCTTTTCGGCAAGGTGCTACTACAGTAATGCAAATTCTTTCTAGTGGCAATGTGGGTATAAACAATGTTAGCCCAGCAACTAAGTTAGATGTAGATGGAACAGGTTATTTTAGAGGTTTATTGTATGTATCGGGTTCGTATGGAATTACTAGTGATGCACCAGCACCTTTAATTTTTGGTATTAATGGTACTGAAAAAATGAGAATTAGTAGTACTGGTCTAGTCGGTATAGGTACTAGTAGTCCTACAGCACCATTACAAATAACTACTAGTGGTACGGCAAATAATATACAGATGACAGGTAGTGGAACTGCTGGTACTTATGTGCAGATGACTAATACAGGTGGGATATTTACTGCTGGTTTAGATAATAGTACAGGTGGAGTTTTTGGTGGCTCTGCTTACTCAGGTAATTTATACATGAATGGTGCTTATCCAATGTTGTTTTGGACTAGCGGTGGCATACGGATGCAAATAGACGCATCAGGCAA
>Ga0114970_10000768_pt1 | contig 24157 bp, 21 predicted proteins | sample M_140205_XF_Meta_FD_87030 | JGI IMG/M metagenome (GOLD analysis project Ga0114970, IMG submission 87030) | Freshwater microbial communities from Lake Montjoie, Canada to study carbon cycling - M_140205_XF_MetaG | ecosystem: Environmental > Aquatic > Freshwater > Lake | place: Lake Montjoie...
CTCGTCATTCTTGCGCTGGTAGTCGGCGACTTTGCGATCGAGTAGGATGACCCTGGCGGCAAGTTCAGTCCGTTGGGCTTCGATTTTTTTAGCGGTTTCGGTCAGTTTCTCATGGCCCTGCTTCCAGTTCGCCAAGGCTTCGGCAAGGCGTGCCTGTTCACGTTCCTGTTGGAGAATTTTGGCCTTCAATTCGGCGATGGTCTTGGCATCGCTGTCTTTTTGCTCGTTGCTATCTTTGGCGAGTTTTTTGAAGTTGGTTTCTTGCGTTTTGACCTTGGCCTCCAACTCGACATTGGCGGCTTGCAGGGTAGCACGATCAGCCTCGGTTTTTTGCTGCTGAATCATGACGGTGCGCAGTTGCTCGCGCATGCGTTTGAGCACGGCCATGGCGGGATCGACTTCCTCGGCGGCAGGGAGTCTGGCGGCGAGCAGGGAGAAGGCGGCGATCAGGAGAAGTGAAGAGTGCTGCATGGTTAGAATTTGGCGTGACATTCGAAAAGGAAGACATCGGTCTGAAGGGTCGGACCCGCGATCTGTGAGGCGGACATGTAGGCGGCGCGCACCCAGGTGCGTTTGGACAGGGCCATGGAAGCTTGAATGGTGTAGCCTTCCATGTTGCTGCCACCATTGCCGAAGCGAGATTCAGAAAAGCCATCAACCACGGCATCCGACTCCACATGACGGTAACCGAGGCCGAAAGCCCAGTCGCCGCGTTTGTCGAAAAGCTGGAGGGGTTTGCCGACATTGAGTCCCATGTACCAAGCGATGTCGCCACCCTCCCAGTTGCCGGTGCCGCCAGAGCGGTTGTTCACGACGGCATCGCGGCGGGCAAGGTCGCCCATGGCTGCTTTGTCGAGGCCGACGTTTTTGATGAACTCACCCAGCAAGGAAACCTGCATGGGCTCCCAGTTGTTGAAATCGAGTCTGCCGGTCCAGGCAATTTGTTTGAAGGGAGTGGCCAAGCCAAAATACTGATACTGGTTGATGGTGCCGTTGAGGTTGCCACCTGGAGCTGCACCAGGCGTGGCCGTGATGTTGCGGATGGGGCGGTAGGAGTTGCCCTTTTGGGCAAAGAGAGGCCGACTATCGTCAGTGTCACCGGCATCCAGCGCCGATGCTGGAACAAACGGGCTGGAGAAACGACCTTCGATGTTTTTCCAGTCGTAGTAGGCGATGCCCATTTTGGCTTCGATTTTTTCGGTGATCTTGAATTGCACACCAAACTGCGCGGCGATGAGGTACTTGTTGTAACTGGCGGTTTTGGCGACGTTGTTTTCACCGACGTTAAGCGCGCTATTGAAGACCGGGAAGGCACCGGCGGTGAGGAAGGAAGTGAAGCCTGACGTCCATGGGCTGGTGATTTGGAAGGCAGCACCATCGAGATTCACGTCTTCGTCCCACATGATCTGGCTAGCAGTCATGAAAGGGTTCTGGAAACGGCCAATTTCGATCATCAAATTGGCTTTCGGCAGGAGCGAAGCTTCGTAACGGATGAATGCGCGGTCGAGCCAAAGCTCGTATTTAGAAAAGCCACCACCCTGGGTGTTGCCATTGGTGGAGCCGAGGGTCTGATTGGTGGAGACGGGCGAGTTGTTGCCGCCGGTGGCCATGCGAATACCAGCAGTGAAGCCATCTTCGAGATCGATGTCGAAACCTAAGCGCATGCGCAAACGGGTGCGGTCGCGGTTTTGGTCCACATTGAGCTGGGGCGGGAGGGTGCCTGCGGTGTTGCGGAAATCGAACGGCGCGCTGGTGTTGATGGCATTGAAGTTGGGGAAGGCACCGGACACATTGTCGTTACCGGAGGGATACATGAGGGATTCTTGGCGCACACGCATGTCGCCGAACATTTTGATGCGTTGGGTCCATTCCGGGGCGGAATTGGGCGCGGCCCATTGCTGGGCACGCGCTTGGGCAAAGACCTCGGTGCGCAACTGGTCGCGAATCTGCGTTTTGACAGCTTCTGGGATGTAGGTGACGCGCACTTCATCGCTGTCAGGTTCGACGGAAGGCTGGGCGTTTTGCGTCATGACGGCGGCCTGCGTCTCAGCCAAGGCTTGAGCCTGCGCTTTGGCGAAGGCGGCGTCCTGCTCCGCACCTTGGATCAAGTCGGCGGCTTCTCCCTGCGAAAGAATGCCTTTTTGCACGAGACGATTGATCAGGTTCAAGGTCACGTTTTGCGACGGTGCGGCCAAAATGGGCTGGGGCGCTGGTGCGTTTGGATCTGGCAGCACGGCTACTGCTGCCGCTGGGTCCGTGGAGATAGGAGTGGTGGCAGAAGCTGCCGCTGCGGAGACTGGGGCAGATGCAGGCGTTGCAGGCGTCGTGTTTTCAGCCAGCAATTTGGCTGGCAATTGAGGTTCCTGCGCCAGCACGAGCGCGGGCTGCACCGCAGCAAGGAGGGAGGCGGTGAAACAGGCAAACTGACGTCGCCAGACTTGGGAATTGTTTAGCATGGGGAATGATTCGCGGAGCGTTGACTTCAGTTCGGTTTGCGGGCGCTGAGGCGGAGATTGATGGGCATGGGCAGGTCATCTGGCGGGGGTTCGCTGAGTACGAGACCGTTGAGCACCTCGTTTTCGATGGCGTTGTCCACCGCCTTGTCGCCGGTGCTGCTGGAGAGCCGCACGCGGGTGATTCGGCCAGTGGCATCGGCCCAAACTTTGACGACATTGGAAAAGCCAGCGCGACGGGTGAGCGGGTGATTGCGCAGAGCCTCGGCGATGCGGCTCTGGACGGTGCCGGCATACCAGCCCCATTTGGTGCCGCCTTTACCACCGCCGCCGCCAATCATGCCGCCGCCACCGCCGCCGCCCACTCCCAGACCGCCACTGCCATCACCACCACCAATGGCGGTGCCGAGGGGTTCATCAGCGGGTTTGTCAGCCGGTTTGTCGTCAGGCTTTTCAGCGATTTCTTCTGGTGCTTGCTCGATCATCGCTTCCTCTTTTTCTTCTGGAGGAGGCGGTTCTTCCTTCGGTGGTGGCGGAGGAGGTGGCGGCGGCGGTGGGATCACCGGCATGACCATCACCATGTCGAGTTTCTTGTGGGATGATTTTTTGCCTGGCTTGTAATTCAGGTAAGCGTAGCCACCGCCGGTTAGCGCCAAGCCACCGATGATGAGCATGACGAGGTTGCGCTTGAAAAAGCCTGGTTCGTCGTCTTCGATGTCAGTGGGTTTCATAGGAGGGCGTTATTTGCGGGCCTGAGTGGCAAGGCCGATTTGCGTGATGCCGAGGCGGCCGCAGACGTTGAGCACGTCCATGATGCCTTGATACTGCGAGGCGCTGTCGCCACGGATGACGACGGGAAATTCGGGCATGCTGGATTTGAGTGACTCCAGCCTGCTCGACAACTCGTCGAGCGTGACGGGCAGGGTGTTGAGGAAGATTTTGCCCTCGGTGTTGACGGTGATGGCCTGCATCTTTGGACCATCGAGAGGCTTCGACGAGGCCGGGCCACCGCGTGGCAGATTGACCTTCACTCCCTGCACACCGGCGGTGGTCATGATGATGAAGATGAGCAGCAGCACGAGGTAGAGGTCCACCATCGGGGTGACGTTGATGTCGTCGTAGGATTTGTTGTCGGCCTGCATGGTGGTGCGGTTATTCCTTGTAGTGCTCGGCCATCTTCGCGATGAACTCGTCGATGAAGGTCTCCATGTTGGTGATCACGTCCTTGATGCGGGCGCTGAGGTAGCTGTAGATAAACAGCGCCGGGATGGCGACGGCGAGACCGGCCACGGTGGCGAGCAGCGCACCGGCAATGCCAGGAGCGATGGAGTTCACCTCGACCTCGCCTGATTTTGCAATGACGGCGAAAGTGATCATCACGCCAATGACGGTGCCGAGCAGACCGAGGTAAGGGCCACCGGCGATGCCGATGGTGAGGAAGACGAGCTTGCCGTTGAGTTTCTGCACCTCGCGCACCATGCCGCCGTGCAAGGCGGCCTTGATGGCCTGAATTGAGCGTCCCGAGAGCCCCATAACTTTGGCGGTTTTTTTCTCGGCAGGATTGAGAGTCACCTGCCGGAACGATTTCATGCGGTTGCTGATTTCATCCGAGCCAAGGTGATAGAGCTGATAGAGCGGCGACTGACGCATGAGTTTCTGCGTTTTGGAACTCACCACTGCTCCGCCGATGTTTTTGATGCTGTCGGCGTCCTCGGTGTCGATGGCGGTGAGATCGGAGGAAATCTTCTCCCAACGCTTCATGAACTCCTTCGAGGCTTTCTCAATGGTGTTGAGATACATGACCTTGCCGGCGGCAATGACCCAGCCGACGATGGCAAGGATGGTACAAAGGAAGATCACGACCCAGCCGTCGAAAGTGAGGTCTTTGGAGATGTCGGTGATGAGCGAGAGATGCTTCATGATCTCGCCTTCCTCTTTGTGGTCGGAAGCTTCGTCAGAACCGACGACGAGCAGCTTGGCGGCATCGGCACTGGTGCCCTGGTTCACTGCGGCAAAACGGATGAATCCGGCAGGACGCGCGGTCTTGGCGATTTGGAGTTCATCCAGTTCACCGGTGAATCCTGCCAGCCCACCAGCAAGCGGTGAGGTGTCCTTGTCGATTTCTGCCGGACCCTTGAGTGACGGCATGGCGGCGGACAGCGCGCCATAGGATTTGCCATCAAGATAGACGGTGATGTTGCCTGCATCCGCGACGGCGGCCACATGATGCCAAGCTCCGGGGGCAATCGGCGCACCAGGGGTGCTGCGTTGCTTATTGATCTCCACCAACGGCACGCCGTTATCGAGCAGGAGCAAGAATGCGTTCGCGCCTTCACGACGGCTAAAGATCACCGCGTTGGGCTGCAAAGCGCTGGGTTTGACCCACACCGAGAGCGACATCGGCCCGCCGGGTGCCCAGTCCAGCACAGGATTGGCCGGCACTTTGATCGCGGTTTGTCCAAACACGCGCAAACCACCCGCAACCAGCGAACCGGCGGCTGGCGGCGGTGTGCCTTCGGCATTCGCGCCGGTGGGAGAGGAATCAGTCCCAGCCTTCGCGGCATCCGCGAAGTGATAGACCAGCGTGGTGTTTGCCTCATACGTTTCCTTGGCGGGTTCGACGGGCACGGCTTCGGTGGTGTTGCCGTAGTAGAGCCAGATGGCGGAGGCGGTGGCGGGTTTCAAGTCCGGCACCTGCACCCACACGTAGGCCTCGTTGAGCAGTGAATCCCACTTCTCAACGTGGTGCTTGAGCACTGTTTTATGATCGTCCGCCACGAAGCGGAGGTCACTGCCATCTTCTTTGGAGGACATGAAGCTGAACACACCGTCATGCAGCCGCACCAGCACGGTGGAGGTGCCGATGGGCTCGGCAATGGCAAGGCCTTTGCCGCTGGTGTCGATGTCGATCTTTTTGCGGATGGTCCACGCTGGATTCCACCAGTTGGATTCAGCCGCGAGGGCGGTGCTAGCGAGCAGCAGGAGCGGGAGGAGCTTGAGCAGGGATTTGATCATGGGGCGTTGAGACAAAAATGGGGATTAGAAGTCCATACCCACCCGGAAGGTGAGATACAGATCGTGAGCGATGGCGTTGGGTTGCGTGATCAGTGGCATGCCGAGGTCGAGCGAGCCGGTGATGTGGTTGAGATAGCGGAAGCGGCTGCCGACGCCGACGCTGCCCAGATCGTGGGTGCGTTTTTCACCTGGCAGGGTGCTATTGACGAAAAGTTTGCCGCCATCGACGAAGCCATAGACGCGCCACTCGTTGTCCTTCTCCTTGGCGGAACCGATGAAGGATGGACTGCGGAACTCCATGGAGCCAATGGCACCGGAATCTCCCAATTGGGTAGCGATGAGATAGCCGCGCACGGTATTCAGGCCACCGGCAGAGATCTGCTCGGTGTTGATCAGCGGCTGGGGCGCCGCCTGGCCTTGCACACGAGTGTAAAGCTGGAAGCCGCCCGGCAGATCGTGCGTGTGGCTGAGGTCGCCACGGAAATAGAAGAAATTGTCCTTCGCGTTGAAGCGCCGCGCCGCGAACTCGCTGCGTGAGCCGCCCATGACGCTCAGGTGCAAGACCACCGAGGCATTAAACTCGGTGTAGCTATGGTCAGCGACATGGCTGGCGCTATAAGCCAAGGTGAGTGGGTAGTATTGAATGGGTGCCGAGACCACCGCACCTCCCGCCTTCACATCTTGGATAAAGTTCTTCCAATCCATGCCGAAACTCAGGGAATGGAAGTAGCCCTGCTCCGCTGGCAGTGTTTTCATGAAGCGCAGGCCAATGATCTGGCCTTTGCCGATCACGGCACCGCCGCCCAAGGTGGAAATGTTGCTGTCCTGCACGGTGCCGGTTAGCATGACGTTCAGTCCCTGCACGTCTGGCACCGGGGCCTGATAGAAGGCGGAGAAGACCGTGCCGTCAGAGGGTTTCTCGGGGGCCACCTGGAAGCTCAGGCCCAGCGTGTGGCCCATCTGCCACAGGTTGCCGTAACTGATGGAGCCATTGAGGCGATAAGGCACGGTGTTGGCATTGTGTTGGTTGTTGAGTTCCCAACTGCCATGCAGTGGCAGCTTGTCCTCGACTTTCAGATCAATGTCCACCGTGCCCGGCACCACACCCGCTCGCAGTTCTGGAGTGATTTTGCGGTCACGCCAGCGATTGAGCGCGATGATGTCCTTGGTGATCTCGTTGAAGTTCGGCACCGTGCCTTCCTGCATCGAGGGCGCTTGTTCCTTGATCTTGCTGGGCAGGAAGTAGCGTGAGCCTTTGACACGCAGACGACCCACAGGTGCTTCCGTCACTTCCATGAAGATGATGCCACGCTTGCCGGTCTGCTGCGGCACCTGCACATAGACACTTTGAAAGCCCTTCGACTTATAAATCTTCTCCAGCGCCAGCCTAGCTTCTTCCACATCCTTTTCCGATCTGCCTGGACCCATGAACGGATACACGGCCTCCTCGATCTCGATGGGTTTGAGCTGTTTGTTGCCACGTACGCGGTACTCGCGGATGTAAAGGTTGCCGAGTTGTGAGACAGCAGTCGCAGGCTGCGCTTCGGCGGTGTTTGCTATAGGTGCTGAGGTGGCACCATAAGAGATGACGGGATGCCCAAATCCCACGCAATACAGCACAGCACACAACCATGGCGCCCCTTGGCAGGTAAGGCTCCATGCACCTCTCACAAGGCTGGAAGGAATGTGGTGCTGGCTACTCCGTTGAAACATGGGCGCGTGTTCTCAATGCACCCGCACTTGCTTTCTTGCACCCCTTCGCTCAAGCCAACCACGGTTACGAATGCGTCACATGATGTGTCTTAAATGCGACCTAGGTGCTTAAGCCGAAAAAATCAGGTGACGATTACGACAGGCGGTTGCCTGCGGCTAAGTCCTTAGGACACACTATTTGGCAGCGGCGGCGGCATGAGCCGCTTGAATCTGAGTTCGTATAAACGCATCGCCACCAAACATGGAGGAAAACCGCTCATCACTGTCTCGGCGCGCCATGTTCCAACTTCTTCGGTAGTTAGGGCTTTCTGGATTATGAATGGAATCGCCCAGAGCTTCGACAAAATCACTTTGCATCTGCTTGAGGGCAGTCGTTGCGGCGGGAGAGAGTGACTGGTCTGGTGTCGCTGCAGTCAAAACATCCTGGTTTCCCTCCTGCGCCACCGTGGCGCCCGTGGTGCCGTATGAGAAGGCGGCAGGAATGTCAGCGACCGGGTTCTGGGGCGAAATGGAAGCGGCATTGGTTGGGACTGTTGTCGCTGTGCTGGAACCACCCGACTGTGTGTCTGAACTGGCTGCTAATGCGCTGGCCTGAATGGGGGAAACCGGAGGTGCGGTCAAGTGCGTGAGCAATTGATCGTGCTCGTACTGCAATTTCATCATCTCCGCCTCCCGCAGGCGTCCGTTCGTGGCGGTCGAGATCTCCTGCCCTTTTTGTGCGTAAATTTCCTTCAGTTCGCCAGCCACAATGTCGTGAATCGTCAGCTCCGGGCAGCCGATGGCACGCAGATTCTTCACATAGGTCGCAAAATCAGGCGCTTCGAGCTGACTCCATTGAAAGGGTTTGGCTTTGGCGGCCGGTTGGGAAGGCGGGGCGGCCTTGGGCTGCACAGCAGTCACCACCGGCATGGCAACTGGCGGTTGTGCGCCTCCCCCTCTGTGCTGGCCCATCAGGACGGCACCCACGAGGATGGCGTTCAGTCCGAGCGAGAGCAGCAGCGGCAGCGGGAGACTGGGAAAGAGGCGTTTCATGATCTTTAGTGTTAACAAAAAACTGGTGCTGACGCAAAACGTCAGCACCAGCGTGGTCTAAATCAAGCTTTTGACAAGATGCACTGAGCAGAAATCAGGGACCAACAACGCCGCCGTCACCCGTGCGCGAGACCTGCATGGCAGTGATGTCCAGACCATTGACACCCAGGTTGGGCGTGACGTTGTTTTTGAGGAGGTTGTTGAATTTGAAGTCATCTGTGCCGGAGGTCAGCGCCCCTTTGTGGTTGAGATGCTCATAGCACCACAGCGTGTAGGCACCGTAGAAAACTTTGTCGGCACCAGTGCTATCGCTCGTGTACGTCGAGCCTTCATAACCAAGGCGCACAGCACCGTTGGTGTTGACAGCAGTGTTGGCGTCGCCGGCGCCGAGGTAGCTCAAGATGACGCAATTCTGGGCCGAGAGATCCGTGCCACCTGCGGCATTCAGAATATTGACGGAGCCGGAGAGGAAACCCATGAGCGTGGCAATGGTGCCGCCCGAACCGTAACCGCCGTTGCCAGCATTGTTGGCATCGAAAGTGGCAATGCTGCTCGTCGGCCAATACTGCAGGCTGGTGACCGTGCCAGTGCCGCTGGTGGCGGTACCGCTGGTGACACCATAATACTGGATCACATTGTTGGCGATGCCGTATTTTGATTCAGCCATCACCGTGATGCGTGTGCCGGAACCGCCGTCACGACCGGTGGCATAGACCTTCTTGGTGTCGGTCGAAACACCGGTGAACAGCGACAGCGGCTGGGAGCCAGTCGCGTAGAGTGCGCGGTATTGCTGGGCGGTGACGTTGCTCAGGCCCGTCGTGCCACGGTTGGCGACGAAGCTGAAGGGAACGACGGCAATATTGCTGTTGGTAAGGCCGGACACTGGCGTGGAGGTGACGGAAGTCTGGAACACATCCGAAAGGGCGAACAGGGCGGCACCGGCGTCAGATGAGCCTGCAGCGAAAGCGGCGGTGTCGTAACCCGCCGTAGCAGTGTTGGCGGCCGATGCGTTGGCATAGGTCAGCGAGGTGCTGGCATTGATGGCAATGAGGCCAGTGGCGGAACCAGACCAAGAACACTGCACCGTGCTGGTGCCCGAGATGCCGGAGAGAGTACCGACAAAGGTCACCTTGCCAGCACCATTGATGACGGCACGGTAGTCAGCGGCAGTTGGGGTGCCAGTGGGTGCAGCGGCGGTGGTGGACATCTTGCAGGTGGCCGTATTATTGGTGGGATCACCGCCCATCAAGGCGACGATGGTGTCATGCACCGCGCCACGGAAGGCGGTGGAGCCGGTGACACGGAAGGTGGTGTCAGCAGAGGCCTGCTGGGCGAAGGAAAGGGCGACAACGCCCGCTGCGATTTTAAGGAATGATTTCATGAGCAAGTTTGAGAAAAATATATGAATGAATGATGCGAAGATGACTGGAAGCGGTGAGGTACGTCTCAAGCCTTCAGGCTGCGACGACGGCGGAGGAGCAGACCACCCAGACCGAGGGCGGCGAGCAGTGCGCGGCTTGGCTCGGGGACTGCACCTGGAGTGGAGTTGAAGCTCACGACACCAGCAGTGCTGATGGCGAAGGTGCCCTGCCAGGCCGCGACACCGACGGTTCCAGTCGGGCTGGCACCGGAGGTGCTGTTCAGGATGCGGTAGAGGTCCAGCGCCGTGCCGGCGGCTCCAGTGGCGAAGTTACCTTCAGCAGTGCTGCCCGCACCGAAACCGTTCGTGACATTGTCATCCCATGTTGTCACGGCGTTGCTGATGGCAGCCACGCGCGTGGGGGATTCCGTCGCGGTTTTGAACGTGCCCTCGGCACTGCCGATCTGGCTGTTCAGGGTGCCACGCGCGGTGGAACCCAGCGTTCCCCATGTGCCGGCTGCATCAGTGACCTGGGTGCCGACGGCAACAGCGCCATCTTGGGCCAGGCTCAGATAAGCGGTTCTGAACGGATCACCACCGACAGCGGTGTTGTTGTTGATCCCGGCGACCGCCCAGTTGAGGGTGGCGTCAGCCGTCTGCCAGTTGGTCCCGTAGGTGCTGTTGAGGATGGTGCTGATGTCAATGACCGAGCTGATATTGGTGCTGTTGGTGTGGGCGCTCACAAATTGTGACGCCTGACCCAGATTAACGGTCAAGATGGTGTTGCTGCCGGTTGATGCCCGGAAAGCGAGAAGGATGTCCCCCTCGACGAAGGTTGCGGCCTTTGCTGGAAAGGCTGCCACTGAAATCCCGGCCACGACGAGCATGGTGAGAATGTGTTTGGTTTGGATTAGCATGGTGTGTGTGTGTGTGTCGGTTGAAGTGAATGGTTTCTCCGTGAAGCAGAGGGTCCATCGCCAATGACCGGCGATGGAGCAGTAGCCAGCACTCGAGGCTGAATCTAATGGAGTAGGGTTACGATTTGGACACGCATTCAAAAGGATCGGATCAGACACACCGGCTCGTGAGAGGCGACGTGTCTGGCTGAGTTTCAAATGGAGGGTGATGATCAAAACGTTGAGGCGCATGCCACCCAGAAAGAGGGCGACTGCGCACCGTGCTTTTATCAAGCACGCGCTGCGTGGGCATGACTTTGCTGTTAAGATTTTGTCACTTTGACGGGGCGAGTCCGGTCAGCCGCCGATGACTCAAGGCAACTTCAGCGCCAGTTCTTGTGCCAGCACGGCCTGTAGCCTGATGATGCCGTCATACTCGTGATACCCGTTCGTTAGATGGGCGACGCTGCCATCTTTGCGCACGACCACGGTGCGCGGCGTGAATTTGGTGAAGTAGCGCGCATAGATTTCCTGCTGCGGATCGGGCACCAGCGGAAAGGTCAGCTTGTTTTCGCCCCCTAGCTTCACGAGTTCCTCACGTGTGTGATCGCGGCCAATGGCGATCAGCTGAAAGTCCTCGCGCTTACGCAACTCTTGGAAGACTTCTGTTTCCAAGTATTTCAGCTCACTGACGCAGGCTGGCAGGCTTTTGGCGGAGAAGAAGTAGAGCACCACGACTTTGCCCTTGAGCGCGGAAAGGGTAAGGTTCCTGCCATCGGTCGTCTGGCAGGTGAAGTCCGGTGCCTTCTGGTGTTTTGCCACCAGCGTGGCCGCCACTACCTCCTTGTCCACATCATCCTCGGCACGTAACAAAGGCTGGTAGGTCCAGGCGGTCAGAATCAGCAGCAGAAGAAGAAAGTTTTTTTGGGTCATGGAAGCATCATGTAACTGCCGGGTGGCGCACTCTGTCAAACACCGCATGGCAACCAAGTTGTTGCACAGCGCCTTTAGCTTGATGGCGGGTTCGGTGTGCTCAACGCGACGGCCTCATTCGGTGCGAGCCAGAACACCTGTCGGCGGCTCTCACCAGCCTGCGTCAGCGACAGTTCCATCAACAGCGGCTGCGTGGAAGCAGCCAAAATCGTCGTCCACTGCCGTGTGGCAGAATCGAAGGCCTGCCATTCGCATTGCGACAGATCCTCGAACAGCACCACGCTGACGCTTTGCTTGGGGTCAGCGAGTTTGTGGCAGGAGAGTCGCAGCCGCAGGCTGCCGCCGGGAACGGGTTCGGTGAACAGGGTGACGAGGCAGTTTGGGGATTCGTCGAAAGGTGAGGGGATGTTTTCCAGCTCGAGCTGGGTGAGATACTGGCCGCCGTCCTGGGTCGTGCGCAGCTTCATGACGGCGATGGCGGGCAGGTTGGTAAACAGGTGTTCGCAAAAGCCGGTGAAGGCCTGCTGGCGGCTGTCGCGGTGCTGCGCGCGCCGGATGTTGTCCGCCAGGGTGAGCGTGCCCTGGGCGATGCTGTAAATCACCGAGAGCAGCAGGGCGACGAGCGCCAGTACGATGACAATTTCGAGCAGCGTGAAGCCGCGGCACTGCCTGCGATGCTGAAATGACGCCGTCATCATGCTTCAAGTGCCCGGCTGGCGGAACAGCGGTGGATGGACCCAGGTTTCAGCGGTGGCGCGTTGTGTCACGCTGCCTTCAAGCCATGTGGCGGTGATGCTGATCTCAAACAGATCCGGCAGCGGCAGGCCGTCTTGGTTGCGCAGTTCCAGCGGCATACGCCGCACGGTGTAGGTCACATTGTCTTCCTGAACTTTGGCTTCAGCAGGCATGTCAGGAAGGCGGGTATGCTCGATGAGCAGCGAGCGCATGCGCTCTTGCACCGTCGCTTCGCGGCGACGATGCAGTGTCGTGTTGCCGAGCTGATTCAACGCCTCCACCAGCGCCACCACGGCGATGCTGAACACCATCAGTGCCAGCAGCGTTTCGAGCAGTGTGAATCCGCGTGGTTTCACAAGTTTTCCTCCACGTCGTTGAGTGCGCCGGTCAGTGGATCGAGCGTGGCACGAATCCACGCATCGCCCTGCTGCCAGAGCAGGGTCAATGGCTCGCACAAGCCGCCAGGACGCAGCACAACGCGCTGTCCGGTGATGGCGACAAACTCATCCCTGCCTGCGCGTCGCACGGTGAGTCGTGCGCCGTGGTTCAACGATTCCAGGTTCACACTTTGTGGCTGCGTGGTCGCCAATGCCCGCGTCATGGCCTGCATGAACACCCGCTCCGCTTCCTGCGTGGTTTGGCGCAGGACATGATCTTCCGTGAGCCGCTGTACGGCGGTTGCACCGATGCCAATGACGAGCGCCGCAATCGCGAGCACCACGATCATCTCCAGCAGCGTGAAGCCGGCGGCGGGTCGTTGCATGGTGTTACCAGTTGCCGATGTCATCCGCCGTGCCCTCGAGTCCATCAGGCCCGAAGGAAAACACGTCATAACCGCCGGCATTGTGCTTGCCAGGGTTGCGGTAGGCAAACTTGTGGCCCCAGGGATCCATCAAGCCCTCCGACTTGATGACCTGGCTCCAGCGCTTCGGCTTTGGTTCGGCACGCGGCGGGCTGACGAGTGCCTCCAAACCCTGCTCCTGCGTGGGATAAACGAGGTTGCTGATCTTGTAGGACACGAGCGCCGTTTCGAGCGCCTTAATCTTGCCACCGGTGGTGACGGCCTGCGCGTTGCCCTCGATGCCCTGGACCATCACGGCGACACTGCCGATGATGAGCGCGATGATGAGCAGCACGATCATCATTTCGAGCAGGGTGAAGGCATTTTGGAACGGGCGGGATGGCTGGGTGTATTTCATGCGTTGGATGGGTTCAATGATTGAGCTGGCTGAGCGTGGAGAAGACAATGTTCACCATGGTCCACACGAGTCCGCCGACGAGCACGGCCATGAGCAGCAGCAGGCAGGGCTGGATGAGCGCGGTGACGCGTTCGATGGTGCGCGTGAGCTGCGTGTCCATGCGTGCGGCAGCCTTGCCGAGCACGACGGCGAGCTGGCCGGTGTCTTCGCCGATGCGGATGACATCCACGGCCTGCGGATCGAGCACGGCGGATTTTTTCATCGCATGACTGAGCGAAGCGCCTTCTTGAACGAGCGCCTCGGCCTGGATGAGACCTTGTTTGAGGTGCAGATTCGTCACCGCACGCCGCACGAGTTCCAGTGCATGCAGCAACGGCACGCCGCCACGCAGCAGGCTGCCAAGCGTTTCAAAGTACTGCAGCTCAAAGCGGGCGCGGGTGATGTCCTTGATGCCGGGCAGGCTGATCATGAGCCGATGCCACCAGGATTGAAACGCGGGTGTCTTGCGCACGACGAACAGAATCATCGTCAGCAATCCAAGGAAAATCAAAATGGCCCACCACCAGTGTTTGAGCACGTCGGAGAGCACCAGACTGGCCTTGATCATGAACGGCGGCTCCTTGCCGGTGCCGGTGAGCAGCGTGGCGAGCTTGGGGAGCAGATACGTCACCATGATGAGCGCCAGCGCCGCGCCCGAAGTGATCAAAAACGCCGGGTAGATCAACGCGCCGACGACTTTGGCGTGAATCTCCTCCATCAGCCGCAGATGCCGCGCCTGACGGTCCATGATGTCGTCCAACGCGCCGCTGTTCTCACCGGCGGCGATCATGTTGCAGTACAATTCATCGAATGAGGAAGACGTTTGCCGCAGCGCGGCGGACAGCGGCACGCCATCACGGACCAGCTCACGAACTTGCTTGGCGAGCGTGCCTAATTTAGACGCGCTGCGGTTTTCCATGGCCTGCAAGGCCTGCTCCACTTGCAAACCGGAGGCGAGCAGATCGCCCATGTCCTCGGTGAAGCGGATTACATCGGTTTTCGCGAGATGCAGCGCCGTTTCAGTGGAGGCTTCGATTTTTTTGGCTCGTTCCACGCCTTGCGCTTGAATCGAGCGTGCCTGCAAGCCACGCCGTGCGAGCAGACGCACCGCATCACCGCGATCCGCCGCTTCAATCGAGCCGGTTTTGCTCGATCCATCGGCGGCCAGGGCTTGATAGGTGAAGGCGGGCATCATGCGAGTTCTTCGCTGGTGACACGGGCCACTTCCTCCAGCGTGGTGATGCCTTCGAGGGCTTTTTGCAGGCCGCACTCGCGAATCGAACTGAAGCCATCCTTGCGTGCCTGTGTCTGCAACTCGGACTCTGAGGCACGTGCCGCGACGAGCGCCTGCATCGCCGGTGTCATGATGGCGATCTCATAAAGGGCAACGCGGCCTGAATAACCCGTGCCACGGCATTGCTGGCAGCCGCTGCGTGCCGCTTTGAACAGCGTTTTGCTTTTCACCTCGGGGAAGCCCAGCTTCACGAGTTGCTCGCGTTTGTAGTTCGCCGTCTCTTTGCAGGATGCGCAGAGGCAGCGCACGAGGCGCTGGGCGAGGAAAGCGCGTACGGAGGAGCTGACAAGAAACGGCTTCACGCCCATTTCAATCAAGCGCGTGATGCCGCCGATGGCGTCATTGGTGTGCAGCGTGGAAAACACGAGATGGCCGGTTAATGATGCACGCACGGCGATCTCCGCCGTCTCCAGATCGCGAATTTCACCGACCATGACGACGTTCGGATCGCCACGCAGGATGCTGCGCAGGCCGCTGGCAAAGGTGAGGCCGATCTCGTTCTTGACCGGAATCTGCACGATGCCCGGCAGTTTGTTTTCCACCGGATCTTCGATGGTGACGATGCGGCGATGCACGCTGTTGAGCTGCGAGAGGAAGGTGTAGAGCGTCGTCGATTTGCCCGAACCGGTGGGACCGGTGACGAGCACGATACCGTTTGGCTTGGCGAGCAGCAGTTCGATTTTTTCACGATGCTCCGCACTCAAGCCCAGCCGGTCGAGCGTGAAGCGCTCCTGCCCGAGCAGTCGCAGACTGATGGATTCGCCTTCAACACTTGGAATGCACGCGACACGGACATCAATCGACTGCCCGTCGGCCTTCAAATGAATGCGGCCGTCCTGCGGCAGGCGTTTCTCGGCGATGTCTAGTTTGCTCATCACCTTGATGCGCGCGATCACCGAGGCCTGGAGCGCCTTGATGTTCTCCGGCACAGGGATTTCGTGCAGAAAGCCGTCGATGCGATAGCGGATGCGTAAACTGTCCGGCTGCGGCTCCACATGAATGTCGGTGGCCTTCTGCGCCAGCGCCTCGCGGATGATTTGATTCACAAACTTCACCACGGAGGCGTCTTCATCCTCGTCGTCGATCACATTGGCCTCATCACGCAGATGCAGATCATCCGTGCCGCCACCACCGGCGGCGATGAGCGCGTCAAACGTCTCCGCTCCTACGCCATAGAGCTGCTGCACGGCATTGAGCAGTTCGCTGCGTGGCGACAGACACCACTCCACTGGCAGTTCGGATTGTCGTGCCACGGCCTGACGTGCGATGAGGTCACAGGGATCGTGGCAGGCTAGGACGAGCGTTCGTTTCGTGCCACTGACATGACCGTTGCCAAAACCGACGGGAAAAATTTGGTGCCGCACGGCGAAGCGTGCTGGAATGAGACGCTTCATCTCCGCCGCGTCGTCCGCGCTCGGCTGCGGCGTCTCCAGCCATTGCCAGCCGAGGCTCTCCGCGAGATGACGTGTGAAGACACGTTCATCCACCGCACCGCTTTCAATCAAGGCCAGCACCGGCGAAATGCCGCCCGCAGCGGCGGTGCTCATCGCCGCCTGTACATCCAGTTCATCCACCCCGGCGGCACGGGCGCTTGATTGAAGGATGGAGATCATAGGTAGGTGGGAGGCACGGGCTGGCAAAATTCGTACGATCCTATCTCGTTCAGCACAAATACGCCAGTGCATTGTTAGGCTGGATCTGTGCAACGAAAACGTTACATGGCGTGCGTGAGCATGGCGCAAAAAGGTTCCTATTGCGGTTTGCCAATGGAAACGCACTTTGGCAGGTTCACCCGGTGCCTGGCAGGTGTGTGGTGAGCATGGCACATGACCACATCTGACTTACATCACTTAGGACGCAAGACGCAAGGCTCTGTCTTGCTAGCGATCCTGTGCTTGGTGGCGGTACTGTCGTTTCTGGTCATCACGGCGGTGTCGATTGCCAAACAGCATGGCGACATGCAACTGGCGCGGCAGGGCGTGATGCGCGCACGGCAACTGGCGGAGATGGGTGTGGCCGTGGCGGCGCATCCGATGATAAAGCCGGGCGATCCGCTGTTGCGGCGCAATGTTTCAAGCTTTGAACGCTTCGAGACCATCATTAGCACGGAGGAAAGCCGGTTGAACCTGAATGCACTGCTGACCGAGGAGCGCCTGCCGGTGCTGGAGCGTGTGTTTATTTCCTGGGGCATGTCAGCAGCGGATGCGCAGGGCATTGCGACCACGCTGATGGACTGGACGGACGCGGATGATCTCAAGCGCCGACCCGATAGCGCCGAAAAGATGGAGTATGCACGGCTCGGATTTCCAGACCGCCCGCTGAATCGCAAGCTGAGCACTCTTGATGAACTCGACCTGATGGCGCGTGCGGATGAAATTCAAAAGGCCAAGCCGGACTGGCGATCATTCTTCACGCTCCGCGGCAACGGACAACTGGATGTGAACACCGCCTCTGCCGAAGTTCTCGCTGCGGCGACCGGTGCCTCGCTGGAAAATGGCAAGCAGCTCGTGCAGAAGCGTTTTAATCAGCCGCTGCAAAGTTTGGAGGAAGCACTGGCATTGCTTGGCCTCGCCGGACAGCAGGCGACGGAACTCATGCCGATGCTGACATTGCACGGCCCCACCCGGCGAGTCGAAAGCATCGGCACGGCAGGTGATGCACGCTGTGGCATCGCGGTGGTCATTCATTCCGATGGTGGCCCCCCACGCATCGCCGAGTGGCGCGAATTTCCTGTGGAAGGAGCACGGAGGCTGTGAATCTCATGTCTTTTCAACGTCCATCACAGCCGACGCTCTGCTTCCCAGGGGAAGAAGCCAGAGAGACATGGCTTGGCGGTGCTGATGGTCTCTGGAAGCGTGTTGATTATGCGACCTCTGGCGTGATGGGCGTGGAAGCCATCGCCTTTGACAGCGCGCCGTTTTGGTCGCTGAACGCAGATGCTCAAGATGAAGCGGTGTCGCTGCGCTGGGAAGGTTTCGGCCTGCCCAGCGAAGGTGGCGCGCGGTTGTGGACACACTGGGGGGTCACACACAACGACAAGCAAGTGCTCGTAGGCACGCTCGCGCTCACGGCGGAAGCATCGTTGCCGGATTCGTCAGGCTATGAACCCAGCGCCCGCCTGCTGCCGCTGCCTGACCATGGCATCGCCGTATGGCAGGAACTGGGACGTTATGTCGTGGCGTTCACGCGCGAGGGGGCGCTGCTGCATGTCGCGGTGCTGACTTCACGCAGTCTGGATGTGGATGCGGCCTTTGAAATGCGTGATTTATCTGCCGCACTGCAAACGCATGGTTTCATCGACGAAGTGCCCGCCGTCCATGTGTGGACCCGCTGTGAAACGGATTTTGCGCCGCAGCTTGCATGTTTGTTTGAGGCATCAAGTGTCATCAAAGAACCACGGCCTGATCCACGACTGCCTGCATCAGCCAGCGGCCTGCTGCCGACGCAGGTGGCGGCGCTGCGGCGGCAGCGACAACGCCAACAGAGCCAGATGATGATGCTGGCGGTGGCGACCCTGGTTTATCTGTGCTTCTTCGGCGCGTGGTGGCTACGGCTGCTATGGCGTGAGTCGGGTTTGAACCATGCGGATGTCGAGATGACCGCCAAGCAGCCGGAGATCAACCTTGTGCGCGCGGCACAGGCTCACTGGCTGGAGATGGAGGCCGCGATCAATCCCGACCTGTATCCAATGGAGCTGTTCCATCAAATCGTGTCGCTACTGCCCGACGAAGGCATTCGACTGAAGGAGTTTCAAATTGAGGACGGTAGGCTCATCGTGAGCGGCGAGGCTACGATGGTCAATCACGCGCTCGGCTTCAAGGACCGTCTGGCCGCCTGCGAACCGTTGCAGCGCTATGCGTGGACCTTCCCGGTGCCCACGATTCGTGAAGACAACCGCGCGGAGTTTCGCGCGGAAGGAACCCTCAACGGAGGAACTGCTCATGAAGGCCAGTGAACGCCGCCTGCTACTGATTCTGAGTGTGCTGGCCGCGTTGTGCGGCGGTGCCATTCTTTCGCAGCGCCTGCTGCGCCTCCAGCATGCCATCGAGCCCCGCGAGCAGATGCTCGAACTGCAGCAGATGGAAGGACGGGCGATGCTGACCGAAACGGAGCTGTGGAAACAGCGCCTCGTCTGGCTCCAGTCAACACAACCGGCGATGACGAGCGAAAACCAGGCCAGCGAGGAGCTGCTGGAGGCGCTGCTCGCCTCCGCCGCCAGTCATTCGCTGCTGGTGCAGAAAAAGCAGCTGCACGAACCGGTGAGCAACGCCTTCCGCCGTGAAGTGGGCGTGACACTCACCGTCAAAGGTGCGCTGCCGTCCGTCTTCCGCTGGCTGCACACCGTCTTGTCGCCGGAATCGTTTTGTGCGGTGCCACAGATGAAAGTTGTTCCCGACAGTGTGGATCCCACGAAGGTCATCGCCACGATTCATTTCAGCCGCCTGCATGCGCCGGCCACGGCAACGAACAGTCTGCAGGAGGCACCCAAATAATGATGCGTGCCAGCTTCATTCTCATGACCGCTCTCGGTGGTGTGCTGGCGCAGGAACCTGCGCCCTTTCAGCCGCCACAATCCTACGACGTGCAGCGCTACGAAACTGATTGGAATAAAAATCCCTTCACACTAAAAACCGCACCCATTGTAACCGGAGCCGATTCCTTTGCCAAAGATCTGGCGGTCGCCACTTACTTCGGTGACATCGCGGACCCCACCATCGTCATCGTCATCGTCAATACCAAGACCCATGAACGCACCAGCCTGCAAAAAGGCCGGACTGCCAGGAACGGTTGGAAACTCGGAGCAGTGAGATTTGGGACATCGCGTAAAGACATCACCGTCGAACTCATTCAAGTAAATGAACGTGCGCTGTTGAAGTTTGATGATCCGTACGTCCGTGCGCTCGCAGCATCCGCAGCGCCTGAGGCTGGTCACACAAATCGGCAGTCAGGTGCGCCAGCTACTGAAGCCAGAAAACTCTCCGTTCCGCTGCCCGGCAGCAAAACAACAACAACAAAAACGCCACCGACCACCGGCGCGTCTGGAACCGCTGCGTCCGCCATGCTCCCTCCGCTTCCTGCGGCCACGGCAGCAGGGATTTCAAGACACCGCCTGCTGACGGTGCCACTGCCATCCACCACCTCTCTTTAAGGCTCCAACTCCAACGAACCATCCTCATGAACTGCAGATATTCATTCCTGAGCCTTGTCCTCATCCTGATGTCGCATGTTGCTCTCAACGGCCAGACGGAACTGCCCCAGCGCATTCGTGGTAACCCTGACGCTGCGTCTAATCTCCAGCCCGCAGTCGCACCACAGCAGACTGCGCCGGTCTTCACTGCCGCCGCACCGCCCGTGCTCGCTTCGGGCAAAAACATCATTGGGTTCACCGCCACGCCGCTGCCTGAAGTGCTGGCCGAATACTATCGCGTCACCGGTCGCAAGGTATTGCGTGATCGCGGTCTTGAAACCACCGTAGTCACCATTGATGTGCCCGGCGAGTTTAGTGACGAGGAATACCGCACCATCATCGAGAAAGGGCTGCTTATGCATGGTCTGGTGCTAGTGCCAAGCGGCGGCAATTTATTCAAGCTCGTCGCCGCAGAGACGGGCAGCATGCCCTCCGCGCAGAATGTGCCGATGATCTTACGCGCTGAAGACCTGCCCGATGCCGACCAGGTCGTGACACATGTGTTGCAGCTCAACCATCTGCGTGCTGATGAAGCATCAACAGCCTTTCAGCAGATCATCCCGCTGCATCCGTATGGTAAAATACTCGCCGTGCCGAATTCGCAGGCGCTGGTGATCACCGAAGCCTCGCAGACGATTCGCGCCTACCTCGAACTGGCGAAACAAGTGGATCAGCCGCCGATGGAGACCATTCATAAAACCATCCGGCTCGAACGTGCTGAAGCAGAAGAGGTAGTAGAGCAGTTGGGTGTCCTGCTAGGCCTGGGTGATGTCGCAGGTTCCGCCAAATCCAGCAGTGCTTCTGCACCCGGTGGGACTGCCGCTCCCACCTCGGTCACTCTCGCTGGCAGTGTCTTGGATAACTCCAAACCCATCCTGCAAGCGGTGCCGCGCACCAACAGTCTCATCGTCGTCGCTCGTCCGGTTGACATGCGGAAGATCGAAAGCCTCTTGTCGGAACTCGACGCCGAGTCCTCCAGCACGCGTTACTTCTCGCGTCGGCTCAATTACCTCGATCTGACCGTGTTTCTCGGCCTCGCGGAGAAGGCGCTGAGGCGCATCGACCGCAAAGCTAATCTCAACAGCGGCATGGCAGCACAGCAAAATACCAGTGCTGGTTCACCGCCTGCCACCGGACAAAATGCAGCTCCCAATTCGCCCTTCGGCTCAAGTTTCGGCTCCACAGCGGGATCAGGACTCAATGGCAACGGCATGGGGACATCATCCTCGCTCTCCGGCCAGGGCGCACTGACCAATCCTATCACCACCGCCTCGCATCTCGATGTCACCAAGAAACCCATCAGCATTCTCATCGGTGGCACGCTCGTCATTGCTGATCCCGCCAGCTCCAAGTTCTTCGCCAGCGGCCCGCCTGATCAAATTCAGACGCTCCAGGAACTCGCCGACGAACTCGACGTACGTCCGCGCCAGATACTGCTCTCCGCCATCATCGGCGAGTTCACGCTTACGGATGACTTCAACTTCGGCCTCGATTGGATTCAAACACTCAAGCAGGCGGGCAGTGACGGCCTTGTCGGTGGTGTGCTCAACACACAAGGCACCGCTTTTGCCAATCCCTCGAATTTGAAGGACATCGCTGGCTTCCTTGGTGCTGGCGGCCCCGCCGCACTCGGCGGCCTTACCGCCTACGGTCAGATAAACAAAAATCTCAACATCTTCCTCCAGAACTTGGAGAAAACCCGGCGTTTCCATGTGTTACAAAAGCCCACCATCACCACGCTCAACCACCAGTCCGCCAGCATCTACATCGGCAGGCAGGTCGCCATCGCCGGCCAGACTTATACCAATGGCGCAGGAGGGGTCGGCGGACTCGGTTTCACCAGCACCACGCAGTACATCCCGGTGCGGTTGCAACTCGACATCATCCCGCACATTTTCAACGACCGTGAAGTCATGCTCGAATTCAAACAGCAGAACAATGACATCTCCGGCTTCACCACCATCAGCGGCAACCAGGTGCCCAACATCACCGAACAAGGCATGGTCAACAGCCTGATCGTCGGTGACCGCGCCACCGCCATGCTCGGAGGCCTCATCACCGAGCGGGACACCAACAGCAAAAGCGGCCTGCCATTTCTCGTGCGCCTTCCGCTCATCAAGTATCTTTTTGGCAGCACCACCAAAAACAAGGAGCGCCGCGAAATGATGATATTCGTACAGCCCCGCATTCTCCCCGGTGAAACCTCCCACATGTTGGAGCAGGCAAAATTTGGCGACTATAGTGCCAACTTCGACCAAGCCGCTGAGTTCGCCGGCATGCCTGAAACCATTGTCCCTCGTGCCATTCCGGCTAGGGAAGACAAGCCTAACGATCTGTTGCCGCCGCCAATGGTCGTGACAGAGCCGAAGAAGAGTTTTTTAGCAAGGTGAAAGGATTGTTCCAGAAAGCGAAAGCGGAGTGATTTTCCGGCGTGTCCGAAAGTTTGTGTTTCGGGGATTGTGATCTTGCCTCGAAAACGCGGACAACAGGATGGGGCTTTAATTGAGAGAGGCTTCGAAGTCTAGTGGAGACATATATCCAAGTGATGAGTGGAGGCGTTTAGAGTTATAAAAGGTGGTGATGTAATCGTAGATCATGGTGATGGCTTAGGCGCGTGTAGTGGGGATGGTGGTGCCGAAGGCTTCGGTTTTAAGCGTGGCCCAAAACGACTCCATAGTGGCGTTGTCGTAGCAGTTGCCTTTGCGGCTCATACTGGGGATGGCTTGGCGCAGATGCAGATCGGCGCGGTAGGCCTCGCTGGCATACTGGCAGCCACGAACGGTATGAACGATGAGGCCGTGCAGGGGAACGCCTCGATGACTGTAGGCCTGACGTAACGAGGTGATGACCAACTCGGCAGGCATGGTCGCAGAGGCGTGCCAACCGAGCACTCGGCGACTGCATAGATCCAGCGTAGCATCCAAGTAGAGCCAGCCTTCGCCGGCGGGAATATAAGTGATGTCCTTGACCCAGATCTCGTTGAGGCGCGTGGGTGGAGTGGTGCGGCGCTGCTAAAGCAGATTGGCGGCGATGGGGCCGCTGTGATTGCTGTGCGTGGTTTTCGGCACAAAGCGGCGCTTGGCCTTGGGGCGCAGTCCTCTAGCGGCCATCAGGCGGCTGATACGCCTACGGCTCACACCGAGGCCTTGTTTTTTGGGCACCTCACGCAGACGCGGAGTGCCATAGGTCTGACGGCTGAGTTGGAAGCCCTCGATGAGCTTCGTGGCGATGGCTTGATCCTGCTGACGACGAGGCTGCTGTGCCTTGTGCGTGTGGTCGTAATAACCGCTGCGTGATACTTCGAGAGTATGGCACATGTCGATGAGGCGATGGGTGTCGCCGGGGTGGGAGATCATGGCGCGTATCATCGCGTGGCGATGGGGGATGTCTGGCCGACAATGGCCAAGGCTTTTTTTAAAATGTCGCGCTGGATGGTGACGTGGCGCAGATCGGCCTGAAGGCGGGCAATCTCCGCCGAAAGCGCTATGGGGCCGCGGGCCTTCGGCCATCAGTAGCACAGCCTACCCTTTAAAGGCTGCGACTGAAAGCTCTGTCCTCGATGTAGAGTATGACCCAAATGGTCAGTTCAGACTGCGATCTTCTTTTTTCGCACCCAAAACAGACCGATTAACACCGTTCCCAGAGCTGCTGCCGCTAGGATAATGGAACTGGATTTCGATTCTGCGGCTTTGTCATCTTGCGCCGCAGATATCTTCACGACTTCTGGAACTGCCGCAATCTTGGCAGTCACTGGAATATCGATTCTAGGCGGTTCTGCGGATGAAATGACCGATTGCAGTGCCTTTTCCCAGTCCACATTGAGCAAAATGTCCCAACCGGGATTTTCGTTCTTCAATCGGCAGCCACAGCGGCCCACTAGGAACATGCTTGCATCTTCGAGGGCGGCATCATCAAGCATCGCCAGCGGCCAAGCTCCAAGCACCCTGCCCCGTCCAAACACCGCTGCGGCAAAACTGGTTGTGGCAGGATCAAATGCGCCTTTCGGTCCTGCGAGCATGCGTAGCAGGGTGCTTTCAGCAGGATCATCACGACGCAGTCGCAGCGTGGTGAATTTCAACCGCAAGGGCGGTCCTGGTCCCAACTGGCTGTCTGGGTCATTCGGATCTTGAATCGGCAGCGATGCCACCTGCTCCAAAAACCGCAGCCGCTTTTCGATGCGTGCCACTTCCACCTCATCCAGAGGCGAGCCGTTGTCTGCGATGACCCAGATAAAGGAATCTCCCGCCAAAATGCGCTCAACAAGCTTTTTCCGCGCAGGCGAATCAAGCAAAGCAGCCAA
>Ga0114970_10000770_pt1 | contig 24131 bp, 43 predicted proteins | sample M_140205_XF_Meta_FD_87030 | JGI IMG/M metagenome (GOLD analysis project Ga0114970, IMG submission 87030) | Freshwater microbial communities from Lake Montjoie, Canada to study carbon cycling - M_140205_XF_MetaG | ecosystem: Environmental > Aquatic > Freshwater > Lake | place: Lake Montjoie...
ACACTGCAAAGCTACATTACTGCTGTCAGATACTTGTTGCACGATGCAAACGCAAACTTTTACACCAACAGTCAATTAACTGACTACATCAATGGTGCGAGAGCGCGTGTTGTTCGTGATACAGGGTGTCTCCGCACGGTCCAAACAAGTCAAACACCTTGCACCCCGGTGGCTGGCGGAAGCGACCCTGTTATATGGGCATCTGGCTTAGTAGTAAGTGTGGGCAATTACGTATTTTCCAATATCTTTATTTATGTAGTGACTGTTGCTGGTACTTTGGGGGACCCTCCCGATTACCCTTCTGCAACTAGCATTTATCCTCCAAGCGCACCGTTTACTAATGGAACGGCTACAGTTCAGTACGCCGGTCCTTCAGAAGTAATTAATTATTCTTGCTTGCCGTCTGGAATATTGACCTTAGACGTCATCAACATTAATCTCTATTGGGGAAATTCCAGAATACCGTTGCGGTATATGGCTTGGACAGACTTTAACGCACAGTTGCGTTATTGGCAGAACCGCATCGGAACGCCGGTTGCCTATAGCATTTACGGGCAATCTCAAATCTATATTGGACCCGTTCCTGACATAGCTTACACAATTGACTTAGATACGGTTCTCCTGCCAACAGATTTAGTGAATCTGTCTGACACGGATAATATTAACGAACCGTTTTCTTCTCCAGTTAAGTTTTATGCTGCTTACCTTGCTAAATATTATGAACAGTCGTTTGGTGAGGCTGAAATTTATTTAGGTCAGTACAAGCAACAGATTCAAGCTGTTCAGGCGTCCATCTACACTCGGAGACTGCCTGACCCTTATTCCAGAGCGTACTAGGTCATGGCTGCCGCAGAACAAAAAAAATCGTATGACGTTGTTAAGAACTTTCGGGGAGTCAACACGAAAGCTAACCGCACGGCTATTGGAGACGATGAATTCTTCTGGCTTGAGAACGCTATGCCGGTGGGATACGCTAACTTAAAGATTACGCCAACTTATGATGCTGTTGGTAGCGTTACGTTTTCCCATACGGTTGTTAATTTCTTCTCAGCTAACATTGGCTTAGATGATTATTTAATAGCTTTTGAAGATGATGGAAGTTGTGAATACGTTAATCTGACAACCAATGCTAAAAGCACATTAGCGACTGCTGGTACGTTTTCAACCAGCGGCATGAATATTAGCCAATGGAAAAATGACCGTGTTCTAATTATTGACCCGGCTAAAGGTTACTTTACGTGGGATGCAACCAGTTTAATTTTTGTTGGTTCAATAGGTTCTATTGGAATTGTAAGTAGAGGTACAGGTTATACGTCTGCTCCTTCTGTCGTTATATCAGCACCGAATCAGACGAACGGAATACAAGCTACAGCTATTGCTACCATTACGGCTAACGCCGTTTCGTCTGTTACTTTGCTTGAGGCTGGTTCTGGTTATACGTCTTCCCCAACGATTACTTTTAATGGGGGAGCAGGTTCAGGAGCAAATGCTTTAGCGTCTGTTACGACGTTTGCTCAAGGAACGGTTGCTGTTCTGGTGACAAATGGTGGAACTGGTTATACAAATTCCTCCAATATTTCTGTCAGCATTGCTGGCGGCGGTGGAACTAATGCAGCCGGTACAGCCATTATTAGCGGCAACATAGTGACTCAGGTCATTATGACAAACAATGGAACTGGATACACAAACAGTTCAAACATTACGGTATCTATTACTGGTGGTGGCGGTAGCAACGCAACGGCTAAAGCAATTATTAATACCGGGACTAACTCAGGTATTCAATCGTTTTCTGGACGGGTTTGGATTTCTAACGGCAGGACTATTTATTATTCTGCTGCTGGTTCGTACAGTGACTTTGTAACGGTGTCTGCTGGTACGGTAGTGCTTACTGACGCTACATTGCATGGAAACATTATTCAGCTATTGTCAGCCAATAACTTTTTGTATATTTTTGGTGATGACAGCATTAACGTGTTTTCAGACGTCAGGGTTACAACGGCTGGCACGACTTTGTTTACGAACACGAACGTCAGTGCGTCGGTAGGTACGAAGTTGGCGTATGCCATTTTCCCGTACTTCCGGTCTGTGTTGTTTATGAATGACTACGGTGTGTATGCGTTGGTAGGTTCGACCACATCCAAAATATCGGATTCGTTGGACGGCATATTTCCTAATATTGATTTTGTTACTGGCAATACTAGCGGTGGTCAGGTTTTGTTAAACAGTATTCTTTGTTCTGCATTTAACTTCCGTTATACAGGAGGGTTAGGAACATCGAGCGACAACAGATATATACAAGCTATTTTCTTTGAAAAGAAGTGGTTTTTTACTAGCGCAGGAAACAATCTGAAGTTTGTTACTTCTGCGCCGGTAGGTGGCAAGATTACGTTGTACGGTACAGATGGAACATCGTGCATAAAAATGTATGCGAATTCAACTGCAAGTGTTAGCAGTTATGTTCAAACATCTTTGAATCCGATGAAGGACCCGATTAGAACAAAACAAGCATTAAAGGTTGGTGTTGAAGCCACATTAACTAATACGTCAACCATTAGTGTTTCAATTGATTCTGAAACGGGTTCTAGTTCTGTTGTTGAATTAGGTTATCAATCAATAAGCTGGCTGAATAATTCTTCTATTGCTATTCCTTGGACTAACAATAGTTCAACAGTAATAACTTGGAGTACCGGCTCGACAGGGTACACGTTGTACAAAACAGATGCCAAGCAGTATGGCAAATACTTGGGAATGACCGTGACATCGACCAATGCTGGCGTTGTGTACAACGGTTTTGAATACGAACATGAATTGAGAGTGAGGTTCTAAAATGCCTGTTACATATACTTTTGCTACGGCAACTACATCCATCCCGTTATCTCAGTTAGATACAAACTTTGCTACAGCTATCACGCTTGGCAATACAAGTATCCAACTTGGAAATACTGTTACTACGTTAAATAATATGACGATGCCAAACGTCACTATTACTAGCGGAACTGCTAACGCAGTCACCATAGGTAACGGTACGTACACTAACTACACCGAGTCTGTTGTCAACATTGGTACGGTGACTACAACCAATACAATTGCGTTAAGCAATGGTACGGTTCAGACGGTGACATTAACGGCGGCTAATACGTGTACGTTTACGATGCCAACGGCAACGGCTGGCAAATCGTTCATCTTAATTGTGACCGGTGCTGCTACTGCTAATGCTACGTTTACTGGCGTTAAGTGGGCTGCTAATACCGCACCGACGATTACTACAACCGGCAACAAAGATATTTTGAGCTTTATTGCTGACGGTACGAACTGGTACGGGAATTACGCTCAGAACTACGCATAAGGAGTTCTAATGTTTTCTTTTACAAAAATTAGCCTAGCGTTAAAAAAAGCTGGCGGTGGCTCTGTCACCGTTATTCAGCGTTTCCTTGCGTCTGGTACGTGGACTGCTCCGACAGGCGTTACGTCTGTTGACTACCTTGTTGTAGCTGGTGGTGCTGGTGGTGGCAATGGAGTTAATGGTGTTTCTGCTGGAGGTGGTGGTGGCGCAGGAGGTTTTCGTACCGGAACAGCGTTAGCTGTTACCGCTGGCACAGATTACACGGTTACGGTTGGAGCAGGAGGCTCAGTTGCTACGGCTGGAGGCAATTCAACATTTAGCACCATTACATCTAATGGCGGTGGTTTAGGAGGTAGTGGACCAGCAACTGCTGCTGGCAATGGAGGTTCTGGTGGTGGTGGTTATGGAATAGCTCCAAGCGCGGCAGGTAGTGGCAATACACCTAGCCAGCCGTCTGCTGGTGGAAATGGCGCACCTGCTGTAGCGTATCAAGGATTTAGTGGTGGTGCTGGTGGCGGTGCCAGCTCTACTGCTGGAGGTGGCGGCGGTGGAGCAAGCGCAGCAGGAACGGCGGGAGCAGGACCATCAGGAGGTACAGGAGGTAGCGGTGGTGCTGGGCAAGCATCTACTATTACAGGTCCGTCTGTAACTTACGCTGGTGGTGGTGGTGGTGGCGGTACTACTCTTGGACCCGGTGGTTCTGGTGGCGGCGGTAATGGTGGTGCTGGTGGTGGACCCGGAACATCGGCTGTTGTTGGTACTGCAAATACTGGCGGTGGTGGTGGAGGCGGTAATGGTGGCGCACAAGTTAGCGGTGCTGCTGGTGGCTCCGGCATAGTCATTCTTTCTTATTCCGTAGCATCACAAACAGTCTTTACATTTAAATCATCTACTGCATGGATATGTCCTACAGGTGTGACTAGCGTTGATTACCTTGTTGTAGCAGGTGGTGGAGGTGGTGCTACTTCAAATGGTGGTGGAGGCGGTGCTGGTGGGTACAGAACAGGAACTTCTTTATCAGTAACTGCCGGCACAGAATATACCGTTACCGTTGGCGCAGGAGGGGCTGGAACAAGCACGGCTGGAAATCAAGCAAGTAGTGGTAATAATTCAATATTTAGCACAATTACATCTGCTGGAGGTGGTGGTGGTGGTTCGGGCCAAACTCCAAATCGAAATGGTTTATCTGGTGGGTCAGGTGGTGGAGGAGGTTCCTCAGTAGGTACTGGAGGCTCTGGAAATACTCCGGCAACACCATCAAGTCAAGGTAGCAATGGCGGCACTGGTTTTGGCTCTCCAAACTTTGCAGGTGGTGGTGGTGGCGGCGCTTCTGCTGTGGGCGCTGATGGCACATCAAGTTCTGGCGGCAATGGAGGCGCTGGTACTGCTTCTACTATTTCTGGTTCTAGTGTTACTTATGCTGGCGGTGGTGGCGGTGCAAGAGATGCGGCTCCGGGAGGTTCTGGAGGGTCTGGAGGCGGTGGCGCAGGTGCTGGAGGTGCTCCGGGAACAGGAACGAATGGAACTGCAAACACTGGTGGCGGTGCTGGTGGTGGATTTAATGGCGGTCTTGGCGGTACAGGCGGCTCTGGCATTGTAATTATCAAGATTAATCAATAGGGGATATTGATGGAAACTAAACTTTACAGAATGTACGGCATTGATGTGGCTATGCAATTGCTACGCCCTAATGCTAAGTGGGAAATATCCAACACGATGTTTACACGTTGGGAAGACCCAAGACCTTGCCCATCATGGGAAGAAGTTCAATGGGTGATGGATAAGATTCGTGAGTTTGAAGACAGTATTCCGACTATTTGGTTGCCTGAAGATTTAGAGAAAATGAAAATTGAGTCAGACGAATTTGATAAAGCAATAGGAGAAGCAGATGGCACACTTTGCACAGCTTGATGAAAACAATGTAGTTGTTTCCGTTATCGTCGTTGATAACAAGGACACGGCTGATGCTAATGGTGTAGAGAAAGAGTACATCGGCGCAGCCTTTTGCGAACGTCTGTTTGGCGGTACATGGAAACAGACCAGCTACAACGGAAACATTCGTAAGAACTATGCTGGCATCGGTTATACCTACCGTGCTGACATAGATGCGTTTGTTTCTCCGCAGCCTTTCCCAAGCTGGACGTTAGACCCTAACGCTCAGTGGCAAGCTCCAGTAGCTATGCCTACGGACGGTGGAATGTATAGCTGGAATGAAGCTAACCAAGCATGGGAGGTGTCTAGTGGGACTTAATGCCTTTACTAAGACGGGCAACACCATCACGTTTACGGCTAACGTAGCGGCTCCTACACCTGTTCAATGCCTCTCTACTACCTTAGGTGGCAACCAATACCGTGTCATTAATACAGGCACGATAACGGTGTTTCTAGGCTATGGAAGTACGTCGGCTGAAGCTGCAAACAATGCTGTTGTCGTGACAAGCTCACAAACAGCGTTTCCTCTGTTGCCGAGTACGGATGAGATTCTGACGTTTGTGCCAAATGCTTATTTCACAGCTATTAGTTCTAGTGGAACAGCAACGATATACATTACTCCCGGCGATGGGTTATAGACCGTCTCCGTAGTTAAAAGGAACAATTATGCTAAAGGTAGCTGGCGGTGGAGGGGGTGGAGGTAACGGTACAGGTACGGTAACCCAAGTTAGTACGGGTACTGGTCTGACTGGTGGCCCAATTACGACCAGTGGTACCGTTAGTTTAGCGAACACGGCTGTTACTGCGGGAACGTATGGTAACGCTACAACGGTTCCTCAGATTACAATTGATGCTCAAGGCCGTATTACTTCTGCATCCAATGTAAGCATTTCTTCTGGTGGTGTAGGAACAGTTACTCAGGTCAATACTGGCACGGGTTTAACTGGTGGTCCTATCATATCAACCGGCACAGTCTCATTAGCCAATACAGCGGTTGTTGCTGCTGCTTACGGCTCTGCTACTCAGGTTGGCACCTTTACCGTTGATGCACAAGGACGATTGACTGCTGCTGCTAATGCGGCTATTAACATCGCGGTAGCCAATGTTGCTGGTGCTGTACCCAACACGGTTAATGTGCTTGCTGGCACAGGCTTGTCTGGTGGCGGTGCATTAACAGCAAACGTCACCGTCAACCTTGCTAATACGGCTGTAACGCTCGGAAGCTACGGTAGTGCTACTCAGGTAGCTGCCATTACGATTGACGCGCAGGGACGCATTACAGCGGCTGCTAACGTGGCTGTCAGCGGTGGTGGTGGCGGTACCGGCAATATTGTTTCCAATGTTGTGACGGTTACTGCTGGAACTAATGTTTCTTGGACGAATTCAACTAGCGTTGTTTTGTCGTGGATTAACAATGCAAGCGGTATTGTTACGTGGACCAACACGGCGTATGCGGCAAACAACAACAATGCGACCATCTTAGTTAATTACCCTGACGCACCGTTTAGCGTTGTCTTGCCGTCGGCTAACACAGTAGTTGGACAAGAATTCAGAGTTAAGAAGATTGATAACTCTGCTAATGCGGTAACGATTAACACGACATCCTCACAAACGATTGATGGCAACTTAACGTACACGTTAGCAACGATATACAAGAGCGTTACGGTGCAGTCAGACGGTTCCAATTACTATATTTTTGCTACAACTTAACATGGACGGACAATCTTTGTTTAATTTAGTGGTTGGCGTTGCTGCGTTCTTTGGTGGCTGGACGCTAAACAACATTACACGAATGCTTAATCGTATAGATGACGATATTCGTGAGATACCGCACATATATTTAAGCAAAGATGATTACAAGACAGACATTGCTGAGATTAAGGGAATGTTAGGCAAGATATTTGACCGCTTAGAGAACAAGGCAGACAAGTAATGAACATGGACACGCTCTCCATTGTTGAATACGGGAATGATGATTCCCTAGGAGAGTTTTTGTTTGAAAATGGGCTGCAACATAAGCTATTTCAGGAAGTATTCATGGATAGTGGCATTTCAGTGCCTATTTATCCCATTATTGACGCCCAAACAGACAACCTAGATGACTGGTTATTGGCTCACCAAGTCGAGCATCAAGCGTTTGCAAGCCTCTTAGGATTGAATAATCCGTTCAATATGTTGGACGTTGACTTCAATAATGAGTCTGATTTCTATGACTGGATAGCCAGCCATTTGTACATTCATGAACAAATCGCAGCTTCTTTAGGACTATAAAAATGCTCCCCGTCCCCCAAAAAAAATCAGGTTTTGAGTTGCCAAATAATCAAGCTGTTATGGAGCAGGTTAAGAAACAACGTCAGCCAGCAGAGCCTATGGATGTCATTGACATTCTGGAATCTACTACTGGAGATAGAGCGCAAGCTATTAAGTTGTACAACACGTTTGCTGACTTAGTAGCTACTGACCCTGATTTCAGAGTAATGAGAGCAAACAACACGCTATTTATTTACAACAACAATAGGGATGGCAGCGTTGATATAACAATGGATACGGCTGACTCGCCTAGAACTTTGGTTGAAAGCATTAAAGAGTTTAAGCAAGCAATGAAAATAGCAGGATTTAAAACTGGCAGATTTGATATTGATAATCCTCAAATCATGAAAGTTTTAAAGATGGCTGGCATCGACATTAAAACTCAGCCAAGCGGAACCGTGTTGGATGACGGTGTTACTCCGGGCTTAATCGGTATGGGAGAATTTTAATGGGTGGAGCAGTCAAAGCAGTGACTAAAGCTGTTTCTGGCGCGGCTAAAGCTGTTAGTAAAGTAGTCAGTAAAGTTGCGACTAATGTTAAAACAGCCGTTTCTAATGTCATTAAGAATCCGTTGCCAGTTATTGAAACAATTGCAGTCGCTTATGTTGCTGGCCCTTATGTGGCGTCATCTATGGCGGGAGCATCTACGGCTGCTGTTGCTGCTACTACTTCTGCTGTTTCTTCTGCTGCTGTAAAAGCAATGAATGGCGGCAATGTAGGTGACATTGCTACGGCTGCGGCTACTGCTGGTGCTGGTGGTTATGCAGGACAAGTTGCTGGTACGGCTGTAGGTGCAGAGATTGGTTCTGAAGCCTCCGGCAGACAATTAACGACATTAGGAAAAATTACATCGTCTGCGGTTGGTGGTTCTACAACAACGACATTAAAACAATTGGCTGACGGCAGTAGCTTGTCAGATGCTGTTGCTGCTGGAGCTAAAGTAGGTGTTTCTGCTGGGATTACTACTGGAACTATTGAAGGATTAAAAGCCGGATTTAATACAGAACCAACGTATCCGGCTCCTGTAGAAGAAAGAGGAACTATAGCGGCTACGGGAGAAGCTGTAGCAGCAGAACCTCCTCCGTTGGGAATACAGCAACAATACGCAACATTAAGAGCAGATTCGCCATATACACCTAGCGACCCTCTTATTGGTAAAACAGAAGAAAGATTATTGGCTAGTGCGTTGTATCCAGCGGTGTATTCGACTTTGTTTGGTAAGCAACAACAAGCCCCAGTATCTGCTACACCAACAACAACTACTAAAGCACCGACTCAACAGCAACAACCTGTTAGCCCAATACAAACAACGTCTTCTGTTGGTACTGCGGCATTAGGACAAGCATTACGTATTGGCGACGCTGGTGCGCCGATATTTGGCGGTGATAAGGAAGAAGGTAAGAAAGCTGGCTGGAACGTGGAATCGTTGCGCTATATGGGTAATTCGGAGGCTTAAAATGAGTAAACAACTAGCACGGCTATTACGGGCCGATATTCAAGAGACTAGCGATTTAAAATCAATTGCTAAGATGCTCGCCGATAAAGGTCGTGGTGGCGATACTCTGCTTGCCCACATAACGCCAAAAGAAGTCAAGCTATTGAAAGAAGCTGGCGGTGCCGGAACAGTCAATCCTGACACTGGATTGATGGAATTTTATGATGATTATTATTCTGATTATTACCAAATTGCACCGGGTCCAGAATCTTCTTATTCTCAACCAGCAGAAACATTCTCTCCAGAAGTGGCTAGTGGAGAAGTAGCGTACAGCCCTCCATACACTCAGTACGAACCACCTGCTCAAGTTGGAACTCAAGACTTTTATTATCAGCCGTCTACCCCGGTTGAATTAACGCCTCCTCAAGCTGCGGTAGAAGCTCCTGCTGCTGCTGCAAATGTTTTTGGAGTTCCTGCTGTCCAACCTCCTGCGCCAGCATCTACTGAAGCCAGACAAGCTGTTGAACGACAGCAAGCTGAACAAGCTGCCGGTGGAGGTACAGCAGCAGGAGACCAAAGAAGTTTCTTGCAAAGATTTGTTGGCGACCCATTAGCACAATTAAAAGCAACTACAGGCATAACTGGTGCTGACCTTCTTCGTGTTGGTGGTGCTGGTGCTGGCGCAATAGTTGGCAGAAAACAAGCGCAACAAGCAGCTAAACAAATTCAAGAAGCTACACAAGAACAAAAGAATGTAGGTCAGCCATATCAAAAAGCAGGACAGGATTTACAGCGTGCTGCTATGGCTGGTGAATTGACTCCACAAGGCGCACAGGCTTATCAAGCTATGAGAGCGCAAATGGCTCAAGGTGTTGAGTCTAGAGGTGGTGTTGGCGTTGCTCAAGCTCAAGCGCAGACAGAAGCCTTTCGTCAGCAATTACTGTCAAATCAGTACAACCTTGGATTACAAGTTGCACAAATTGGCGACAACATTGCGCTGGGTGCTATTAGAACGGGTATGCAACTTGACCAGCAGCTTGCTCAAGCTAATCAGCAGTTCTACACGCAACTGGCTCAAATTGCTGGTGGAGGTACATACGGATATGCCCCTCAACAAACTAGAGGTACTCCATAATGGCTGAAGACACTAAAGAATTAACTCAGCAACCTAAAACATTAAAGTTTCAGGCTCCTAAAGAAATTGAAGTTTTAAACACTTCTTTGGGTGGTGTTCCGGGTGTTGATTACAGCCGTATGGCAAAAGAAATTAAAACGCCTGAACAAGTTGCCGTGGCAGAAGGTGAGCTTTATAAGCAGATGGAACCACAACGGCAACGTATTGCTGAGATGGAATCTGAAAAAGCCAGAGTTGATACTGCTAACAGAGCTATGCTTGCTGAAGCAGAAGCGGAAAAAGTATATGGCGCAGAGAATCAAAGAAAAAGGATGTATGAAGAAAATCCTTATCCAAAACTAAACCCAACAAAAGAAAACATACAAAGTCTTGCTACTTTGTTTAGTTTGATTGGTGTTGTTGGCGTTGGTCTTGGTGGCAGAGGAAAAATGTCAGCCATGAATTCGTTGAACGCTATGACCGGATTGATGAAAGGCTGGCAGCAAGGTCGTGCAGATTTATTTAAGAGAGATTTGCAAGAATTTGAAAAGAGCATGAATTCTGTTAAAGCAATTCTTGATGCTGCTGACAAAGAGGCTGACCGTATTTACAAGCTGCTTCCTGTTGACCGTGCTAGAGCAGAAACAGAAATGGCTGCTCTTACGGCTTCTCTTGGTGGTCAAGTGTTGAAACAAAAGACACAGCTTCAAGGCATTGAGCAGGGTATTTCTTTTATCAAAGATTTGAAGAAAACCAGTGATGACGCTTGGGAAAGAGCGTTTAAAGAGAAGAAAGAAGCAAGAGAAACAGAACAAGCTAAAGAGACAGCAAGACTGAGAGAAAAAGAAATTGACGTTAATGAAAAACTACGTCGCGCTCAAATACAATTAACTGCTGAAACAAAAGCAGGACGTATTACTCAGCAACAAATGATGTCTCAAAGAGCGGTCAACTCTCTTGGAGGTCTTGTCAGTGCTGTTGAAGCAATTAAAGAGTTACCTGCTGGAACAACAACAGGTCTTTTGCCTAATCTGCAAACAAAAGACGGTATATTGAATTACGTAAGAAACAATATTGGTAGAAAGATTACCAAACGTGAACAAGAAGAAATGAACACGTTGTTTACTGGTATTGGTCGAAACCTTGCGTCTATTGAAGCATCTGGTGCGGCTACTGGCTTGTCTGAGCTTTCCAAGCAAATGCAATCTGGTTTGTACATTAACGCTGGAACAGATGACCCATACAAAGTTGCTATTAAACTTGCCGACATTAAGCGTATTGCTGTTGAAAACATTTTGCCAGCAATTCAATCCGGAACTTTAACCAAAGGTCAGGCTGCGGTTGCTCAAGCTCTTGTAGATAAACTTGAAACAATAATTCCTTACTCAACCGTTGATGTTATTAAAGCTGGAAGACCCGCCGGTAAACAAACAATTGGTGAGTCATCACAACAAGCTGTTTCTGGAAAAAATTATGCTACTGAAGAAGAAGCTCAAGCGGCAGCAAATAGAAAAGAATTAAAAGCTGGAGATAAAGTAAACATTGGCGGCGTTTCAGGAACTTGGAGATAACCATGCCATTTGAACCAGACAAACCAAAAGGAAAATTTCAACCTGACTCCCCATCTGAACCCGGTTTTGGTGAAAAAGTTGGTGCGCTTGCTTATGGTGCAGCCACAGGCTTTACTGGAGGTTTAGGTGAGCTTGAGAAGTTTGGTGCTTATACCGTTCCTGAATATTTAGGATTTAGAGAGCCGGGTGAGCGCGACAAATACAAGGTTATGGGCGTAGAGAGAGAAACAATTTTTCCTACGGTAAAAGAGTCTGAAAAAGTTTTGTCTAAACTTGGAATTCAACCACCTAGAGAAGAAGTTGGTGGTTATCAAACAGCCGGTGAGATTGCCGGTGGTTTTGGCCCTGCTTTGCCCGGAATGGCTAAAACTGGAGCAAAAGCTATTCTTGGCGTTCCTTCTGTTTCTCGCGAAGCAACAGCAAAGGTTGCTGAAAGTCTTGGATTCAAACTTAGCCCTTCTCAAGTTAAAAGGGATGTTCCAACTGCTGCAAAAGGAGCTACTGGTTGGGCGGCTGAAAATCAAACATTAGCAAACAAACTTGCGTCTGCATCTACCGGAAAAGAAGTTGCTGAGATTACGCCTGACTTTGTTCGAGGGAGAATTAAAGATTTAGGTTCTGAATTTGATAAAGTTTACAAAGGCAAAATATTTAATATTGACCCTCAAGCTATTCAAGCATTGGACGCAATAAGGACATTTGAGACTCAACTTCCTCCTTCTCAGCAATTAGCTGCTGTTAGAAATACGGCAGATGCTGTTGTTAAAAAATTTAGCCAATTAGCCAGCAGACAAGGTTCTCAGCCAAGTACGTTTGCTATTGAGGGTGATGCTCTCCAGACCATTCGTAATGATTTAATGGCTGCGGCTAGGTCTGCTTCTGACCGTTCTGACGCTCACAGGCTTTATGAGTTGATTGACACTATTGATGCGTCAGTAGCAAGAAATCATCCTCAAGTTGCTGCAAAACTAAATGAATTACGTCCTCTGTATCGTAATACCGTAATTCTTGAAGACTTGTTGCGTCAAAAAGGAATTCGCGGTGGCGACATTAGCCTTGAATCATTAGGCAATATGCTTGGCTCTACTAAACAGGCTGTACGTCGTGCTGGCGGTGAGTTAGACCAATTAGGTGAAGTGGGCCGTGAACTTCAGTTACGCGCTCGTTGGCAAAAAGAGCTTAATGAAGCAGGTCTGCCTGAATTGTTAAAAGCGACTCTTGGAAAGAGTGCCGCTATGCTTGGCTTGAGAAGCCGACCAGCTAGAGCTGTTCAAAGGGCTTTAGAAGAAGGAACGCCGACTACAGCTAAACAACGTGCCGCTACAGGTGCCGCTGCTGGTACGACATCCAGACCTTTCCAATCGGAGGAATAATGCCGCTATCTAAAGGTTCTAGTCAAAAGACTATTAGCAAGAATATACGCAAAGAAATGAAGCGTGGCAGACCGCAGAAGCAAGCTGTAGCTATTGCTCTGTCAGTTGCTCGTAAGGCTAAGAAAGGTCGAAAGGCAAAACGTGGCTAAGAAACAAAAGGGGATAAATCCAGAGCTTGAGAGTGCTATTGCTCAAATGCTGGTGGCTGTAATGAATGACCCAATGGCGTCCATTACAGACAAGACAAAGGTACTGGATAGGGCATTAAAGTTGGAAGCAATTAAGTTGAAGCTGTCCGATGATGAGTGGGGTTCTGGCTTTGGTATGGACGATGAGGATGATAAGGATTAGACTATGAATCTCTTTCATTTAGGGGATATTCATGGACGGAGTTACTTTAATCACATTGGCTTTGCGCGTCATCTCAAACCGGCTCATTACGATTTTGGCACTACTGACATCGTTTGGCCTAGGTTGCTGGACAATGTGGGACCCGAAATGGGAACGGGTGACAACCCTAGCGATATTTGTAATTTTCAGTTACCTTTTAGTAAAGGTCGAGGAAAGGAAGAACGATGAAAGACAAACTACACAAGCGCAATAGCGACTTAAACCAACAGGTTGCTAAATCAACCCGTCCACAGTTGCCAAGAGACGGCAGCAGAGACGGTCAGAACAATACAGACCGGATGCCAGCAGGTTTTATATCTGTTTGGGATTTCGGCAATGGTGAGCAAACTAAACGCAGCCCAACCACAGGTGGCGGCAAAAAGGTGTGCTAAATGGCTAATAACATTCCGTTTCAACCGATGGGTAAAACCACTCGGATAAATGTCACAACGTCAGCAAACACAGTTGCTATTCTGTCTGACAGTCCTGCGAATCAAGTGAGGGTTCATAACGGAACTGCGGCTGAAATATTTATTCGTTTAGGCACGGCTAGTACGGATGACGCTGTTATCCCTACGGCTGGAACTCCTGCTTATGGTGTGCTTTTGCATAACAATGCAACGGCTATTCTTACTGCTCCTAAACAAGCAACAAATACAGCCGTGTTGTATGTATCAGCCATTATTGCTAGTGGCACAGGAACTATTTACGTAACTCCGGGTGAGGGCTTGTAATGAGTTGGGCTGACGCACTAAAGGCGATTATTCCGATAGTGGTTGCCAGCCTAGCTTGGCTTCTCGGCGAGGTTGGCTCATTCAATACCAGACTGACCAAGATTGAAGGCCAGATGCCAACGTTGATTACGCCGCAAGGGGTGCCAACTGACAGTCCGTTAAGTGCAGAGGCTAGGCACAAGCTAAAAGAAGACATTTACAAAGACCTGCATGATTTACAGGTTCGCATCAAACTAATGGAAGAAAGAGCTAAGAGATGATTCCTATTGTTGGTGCCTTACTTGGCACGTTAGCTGAAAATGGTCTGACCCTACTTTCTAGTGCAATTCAAGCCAAGGGAAAGCAGATTGTTGAGGATAAGTTAGGTGTAAAGATACCTGACAACCCAACATCGGCTGACGTTGAGAGTTTGCGTCAACTTCAATACGAACATGAAGAAAAACTATTAGAGCTTGGCATTGAGAAAGCAAAGATAGAGCAGGAAGAACTCAAGGCTTTATTGGAAGCACAAGCCAATCAAGAAAACAATGTTAGTGACCGCTGGAAGTCTGATATGGCGTCTGATTCTTGGTTGTCTAAGAACATTCGCCCTATGACGCTAGTTTACATTTTGACTGCATACCTTCTGTTCGCTGGCTTAAGTGCAGCAGGGATTAACGTCCAAGAATCGTATGTTTCATTGCTAGGCCAGTGGGGTATGTTGGTTATGACGGCTTACTTTGGTGGTCGCACGGTTGAAAAGGTTATGGAGTTGCGTAACAAGGGGGACAAATGAGTCTTGCACAAGAACAAGCCGCTTTCCTTTTAGATGCTTGTAAACTGATTCAGTACGCTACGGAACAAGGCTTTATTGTTACTGGCGGTGAGTTAGCGCGTACTCCAGAGCAACAAGCCATTTACTTTAAGAACGGTCGCTCCAAGACCATGAACAGTATTCATTTGAAGCGGTGTGCAATCGACTTAAACTTCTTCAAAGACGGAAAAATTATTTGGGACAAAGAGGTGCTTGCTCCGTTGGGTGCTTATTGGGAATCTTTGTATCCCAAAAACCGTTGGGGCGGTAACTTTAAGAGTCTTGTTGATTGTCCACACTTTGAGCGCAATGTCTAAAGACACTAATCTATCTGTAGGTAGGGGTGAGAAGCTGTCAGTCAAAGCTGGCGGTGGTCTTACGGCTAAAGGTCGCAAGAAGTACAATCGTGCTACCGGCAGTAAACTAAAAGCCCCAACCAAATCAGGACCAAGACACAAGTCTTTCTGTGCAAGGTCTAAGAACTGGAAGGGTGAGAGAGGTAAGGCAGCTAGACGTCGTTGGGGGTGCAGATGAAACCGGGTTTATACGCAAACATTCACGCTAAACGTAGACGCATTGCCAAGGGTTCTGGCGAACGTATGAGGACACCCGGCAGTAAAGGTGCCCCGACAGCAGCAGCGTTCAGGAAGTCTAAAAAGACAGCTAGAAAAGCACGTCGTTAAGGGTATGACAGTTTAGCTAGTAAAAACACTTGTCTAGCCTGTGCATAACCATAGTCCAGTTCTACCGTTTTGACCTTCAGTACCTCAAACCCATTCTTTTGCATTAATGCCATTGCTGACGGCTCAGTAAAGTAATTGATGTGTTCGTGAAAAGAAATGGGATGCTCTCCAGAGGTTGCAATCTCATCTGGTACGTCAATGAACAGGATTGTGTCCTTGTGCATCCAGTTCGATATTTTGTCTAACGCTTGTGCTGGATACGGCAAGTGTTCTAAGACGTTACTACAAATAATAAAGTCTACGTAACCATTAGACGCATCATTGACCTTAGTGACCCCTTCTACAGCGTCTACACCGGAGACTTCGTAGACGTATTTCTTGGCCTGAGAGAAGTAGGAAGGGATGTGCTGGCCTTCGTCCCCGCCGTAGTCTAAGACTGAGCTAACCTTGGCTACATCGACTTCTGGCTGCACAAAAGAAGCTAAAGCAGCGGCTCTACTTTGCACTTCTTGGGGGTGTTTGCCCAAATTTTTGTTTAATTGGGCGTAACCCGGCTCAAATATTGACCGTAAAGCGGTGTAATCCTCGCCTCTATAGTCCGTATATATCTTTGCCATCTCCTCATCATCAAACCTAACCTGTGAGAAAACAAAGGAGCAGTCCACACACCGCAAGGAATTCGTGAACAGGAGGGGGTAAAAAGCCCCGCCATTGACGTTTAACTCTTGGGCAGGGTAATCCATCACCTTATTAGAAATAAACGGCTGGAAGTACCCTAGACGCTTTTCTAGCTTCTTAGAACCACAGCACACACAATTGCTAATTAGTTTCACGGCTTCCATCCCCCAAGTAAAACAGTATGTTGCGCTGCAACATTAACCTATATCAGCAACTAGGTACCATTCGGTTATGTAGTCTTTAAAGGCGATTAGACCTTTGCCACAATCGGCATAACTGCCGTTTGGCAGAATCCTCCAGAAACGCTCTACACGCATCCCATCATCACTATCCCCATTGATGACTAGGACAGTGGTCTTAGGAAGCCCTGAGAGGGCTTTTAAGAGGATTTCTTGGCCTTTGCTTATCTTCTCCCCGTCCCGCTTCCATTCACCGAACAGGAAGTGTCCCTTGCGTTCTAGGACCATATCCAGATTTGACGGCAAAACCTTGCCAAGTAAGCCGGACAACTCCCCAAAATCAACATGGGGAGCGTACTTATCGCGCATCATGGGGTTTGTAGTAACTGGCCTTCAAACGCATAGGTGCCAACGTGAGCTAACTTCACCCAAGGGGCTGCCCATACTTTTTTACCGATTTTGCGTGCTTTCTTGCAAAAGTCGTAATCCTCAGAAAGCAATATATTGGACTCTGGCTCAATCTGAGTCGCAAAGAACTCATTAATCTTTTCACCGTTGCCGGGGTTGTTTAGGTCCAAGACGTTATTTAGGTAACTTGGCACGTTTCCGATTAAATCCTCAAATACCTGACGCTTAATCAGCATAAATCCTGTGCCACCGTTCCAAATTTGCACGGGTTGATTAATTGGCACCGTTACCTCGGTTTGGTAATCCACCAGATTGACCACAAACGCCCCTGTATGAAGTTTTAGCTGGTCATCCGGTACACCGGCATTGATTGCGTTACGAACTGTCTGCCAGTTAATTTCCTTCTTTGGATACACGCCACAGATGATGTCTTTATCAGACTCCATCATCGGAATGATGTCAGCGGGATTGAAGTGAATATCCGCATCAATGAACATCATGTGCGTAGCGTCAGATTTTAAGAAATGACTAGCCAGTAAGTTTCTAGCCCGTTGAATCAGAGATTCATTGAACAGGTAAGAAAAGCTCAAGTTGACATTAGCGTCTTTACAGAGCGTTTGCAGCTTTAAGCACGATTGTGTGTAGAAGCCAAAACATGAACCGCCATACATCGGTGTAGCTACGAAAATGTGTTTCATTTTTATCCCTTATGAATTAGTGGGGCTACTGGAAACGACGCCCCGTACCGTTCCTAACCTGTCCTCAGAGGGACTCGCCTTCCAGATAGCGGGGGTTCAAAATTCTCCATGCAACTGCTGCACAAAGAGGCACTTGTCCATTTCCAATGGCTTTAAGTCTGTCCACCCTATCGGCCATCCCATCAGCCACTCTACCCACTGCGGGTTCAGTTTCCCACCAACTTGAGCTGCTAATGTTGGTGTATTCCGATTTGCTTCGCTCGGAGAATTCATTTCCTTCGAGTTGTGTGCTGTCGGTGTTGGCCACATTTGAACTAATCGACCTAAGCCAACGCTGCCATCTTTCCCATTCTGATTTATTTTCCTTGGCATCCCCGTTGACGTTGTGTAATAAGTGTCGTTTTTCCCAATCACTGCACCGCTGGTTGCGTCGCTCGATACCGGAGTGGGAACCGAGAATCCAAATACGGTTTCTTTGATGGGGTGCTCCAATGGCTGAAGCTCCCAACACTCCCCATTTCGCATCAAACCCCATTGAGGCCAAGTTTCCAAGAACTCGTCCAAGCCCCCTAGAAGTAAGCATTGGTGAGTTTTCCACGAACACGAATCTAGGTCGTACTTCGTTAATGACCCTCGCCATTTCTCCCCACATTCCGCTTCGTTCTCCGTCAATTCCTGCGCCTTTTCCTGCTGCGCTAATGTCTTGGCATGGAAATCCTCCAGATACAACGTCAACAATTCCTCTCCACGGCTTTCCGTCAAAGGTTTGAACGTCATCCCAAATCGGGAAAGGCGGGAGAATTTCGTCATTTTGTCTTGCAACAAGTACGCTTGCTGGATATGGTTCCCATTCGACGGCGCAGACTGTTCGCCATCCGAGCATCTTTCCCCCAAGTATGCCTCCACCAGCACCCGCGAAAAGAGCCAACTCATTCACCTTCTCCTCCAGAAATTTCTTCAATCAGCACCCTTATAAGGCCACCCTTGATTTGTTCTCCTCGAATCATTTCAATGTGGTCCACCTGAAAATCATCATCGAAAACACCAGCATCTTGTAAGCTGTCTAGGACGGCTTTAATCCTGTTATCGATGTCAATTTTCCTCTTATCTCTAGGGCGCAAAATCATTGTTATCTTCAACTTCTTGTCCCCAAATTTAGGAATGTTCTTTTCTATGATGTAGTCCTGAACGTCTGTTTTGAATTGCCGTCCATTTTTTGAGAGAACAGTTCTCCCCCGAAAGTTACGCCAATACGTATTCATTGAAGGCGGGAACGGCAATTCAAGCCATGCGTGCATTACCAAGGAATATCGCCAGCCATCTTAGATTTTGGCGTTATCTCTTTTGGATACTGAGCGTCCTTCTGCTTATCCTTCCAATCAGGGTCAGATACCTTGATGTTGAAGTATTCGCCATGAGGACCGTCGTTCTTCCAGATACCAAAATTAACAATCTGGCCTTTGACGCACAGGGTTCCCTTTAAATCAGGGTCAGTATCCTTTTGCTTGTATTTGTTGTGCGTGATACGCCCTTTTAGTTCTTGGGGAATAAACTTTGTGTATTCTTTTGCTTCACTCATCACTGGTTCCTTTATTTTGGGTAGAAAAGCCCCGATGCTTTGGGGCGCGTTATGCCTGAAATTACTCAATAGGGTCCTCCAGACTTGCGAAGGTATCGACTCCCTGCTTGGCTGCTATAAATTGTGTCTTGGTAACTGCATCCATGCGCTTGATTGCGTCAGCGTTCCCCGCCTCCCAAGTTTTTCGCTTTTCTGACTTTTCATCCGCTTTTAGCTTCGGTGAATTCTCGATAGCGTCTAGCATTGCTACATAGCGTTCAATGTAGTCTTGCCAGCCAGTGCAATTAGCGTAGACAGACCCGTCTGGCAAAAATAACTGATACTCGCTTACCGGTTCCTCAATAACGATTTCTGCTTCGCCCATGTCCTTGACAGTCGCGCTAGGCGTCTTGAACGTCTCGACTTCTTCAGGCGTGTAAACTCCAACGACGCAGCCCGGATAGACTGTTCTAACGCCTTCAGAGACGCATCTGGCTCTAAGCATAGCTCTGGCGTAATTCTTCCAGTTATCCTTAGACGCAAGTCCGATTTTCTTTGCCATCTCGAGTGTCCAAGTGACAGTAACACTCCCGCCGTTAGGATGGCTAAAGGTGCCAGATACTCTTTCATCAGTGTATTCCTCCCATTTGACTGAACCACCAGCCTGTTGGAAGCGAGCAAGCATCGCGTCCGACTTAAGGGCGGGCCTGCCCAAAATTACATTAAAGTCACGCATAGCAATAGCAGGATGCAGGTTCTCGGCTTGACAGAGAAGCATAATTGCCATTGCTTCGTCTGGAGATTTAAAGCCAAACATCTTGCTCTTGGCTGCTACTTCAGCCATTTCGCGTATTTCATTAATCGGTACTAATGCAGTCATTATTCGTCCCTCGCTTTCATCATTGCGTCAGCTATTTCATAGGCTATTTTTGCTTCTTCGTGAGCGTTCCAATCTAAATCTTCACGAAAGTCATTCATCAATGCCTGTAATGCTTTAGCAGCAAAGTAATCCCGCAACTTCATGCCGCCTTGTTGTGTACCGGTTTTGGGGTCATGCCCACTAGGAAATGCGTACATATCCCCTCCATTATTTAAGTAAGAAGCGGCGAGAACCTGCCGTTTCCGAGACAAACTTTTCGTAGATGTCCGGATGTTGGGCTTGGAATAACTTAGCGTCGAATCGTTTGCTGCCTTTGCTGTTTTTCCATGTAGCGAGAACTTTTCCATCGAAACTCACCAGTTCGCTCGACCATTGCATGTGATTTTGAATAGCGGTTAGAAGGTGTTCTTCCTTTTCCTCTAGCCGCTTGATTTCTTCCTTAATGAACTTGAGTGCTTCGGCTGCTTTCTCAATGGGCTGTATGGCAACGATAGATGTCCCACTGTCTTGAGAATAAATAAGTTTTGTCTGCTCCGTGTTCTCTGGCTCAAGTGGCTGTTTGGTAGCGACTGCACCCCAAAAACGTGCCATATCCTTAATAAGCGATTCCTTTTGGGCTTCAGAAATTGTAAATTCAAACGTCTCAAAATTCTGGCCGCCAAAGAGGACAGCGAGTACAATTTTCTCAACATTGTGAACTGCCGCTTCGTGGATAATTTGCGCCATGTCTGCTGGCGGGATAATGTTCGCTTCCGAATCAAACTTGTTGCGAACCGCTGCGTTGTAGTTTTTGGCTTCCACCAGCGTTTTACCGTCCGCAGAGATGAAATCGAAATGTGATTTGAGCCAACCTTCTTTGGGGTGTGTAAGCGCATAGTCAGCGTCCTTTAGTTCAATCTGTAACTTGTCTTGGGCTAGTCTGCCGATTGTTGGCTGCATTACATGACCCATTTGGACAGCTTCCACTTGGCTAAGGTCTGGACGCTCTTTCAAACCTAGCTTCTCTAATACGGCTTCATTACCGCGGCCGTTGGCTGCTTTCCTGCTGTCACCGCTCCACCAAGCCGAGTTACGGACTTCTGGCGCAAAATCACTTTGATTGTTCATCTTTATCTCCGTAAGTTAGGAATAATGCTTCTGCTAGTAATTTAATCAGTTTGTCTTGCTTATCTACCTCAGCCTCCAACATGGCTATCTGGTCACGCATTTGAGCTTTTTCTTCAATCAAACTTCTTTCAAATGCTGAGTATTCAACCCTATCAAATGGTCTGAGAAGGTCTTGAACGCTTATTGGGCTGAAACCTTCTAGGTTCATGGTTTGGATGGTCATTGGTTTTGTCCTCTGATGTTAGGAAAATTGGTATCTGGAAAAAGTGCTGCAATGTCATAAATAACAGGCTCCATTGGTTCAAATAGAAGTCCTTCAGGCTTACAAGCGCGAGTATCTAAACGCATGACAGCGCAATATTCGGACTTTAAACCGCCCTCAACTAAATCAAAACCGTTGGATGGATGAAAACAGGAACGTGCTTTGTAGTGCTTGCAGTCAATGCAAAGTTTCATAGTTACCCCTTTAGATGGTTAGGAAATACAGGTACTACTATATAGATTAGATAGATTATATGTCAAGATATTTGTGGTTATCCTCCTTATTTATGTTGTTGTCGCACATGGTACAAACGGGCAAACCGTGTTTTTGAGTTGAAACAATGTATTTAGACTTTTTCATACCGCCAGTTGCGTACATTTTGCAGAATGAATTAGTACCGTTCCAATAATGTGCGCTACCTGTTAGCGTCTTCCTGACTAGATATTTCATTATGTATAGTCCCGTTCACCAAAAGACCCCCCTACCCCAAACCGAAAAGGGTAGAGAGAGAAGGTTCACCGCCCATAATGGGCATCGTCATGCTACGGATTGGCTACCGTACGCCCCTCGGCTTGACGATTCGACCAGCCGACCGGATTATTCGGGAACTGCCCCCTAGCTAACTTCAGCATACCGGCTACGCTTTTCTCCCGCGCCACCACGTTTAGGTGCTTGCTATCGTGCGGGGTACGGTCTATACGCAAAAAAGCCCTCAAGTTTTGGCTCTCGCGTGTGTGCGCACGCTCCCTAAGGATGAAGAACCAAAGCTAAAGGGCTTTAGGTTTTTTCTATGCGCACACATAGACAACCCGAACATACCCCCGCGGGGGGCAAATGTCAATCAGGTGGCGTTAAAAAAGTCCAAAGAATCCAAGCCACTATTGTCAAAAGCATTATTCCCATACCCATAAATATCCCCGAAACTAATAAAGTAAAAATAATGGTAAGCATTATTTGTTTTGTTCTGCTTTGATTTCAGCAATGGGACGCCAGCCGAATCGACGCCAAGTCTTTGTTACATCGGTTTGACTACTAGGCGTCCATTCTCGACCGTCTAAAAGCCCCCTAGAGGGCTTTAAATACGCTGCTGATACCTCGACATCGGATAAGCGTTCAATCGGCTTAAAAGGCCGATAATCAAGGTCAATGTTCTCTTGCTCAACTATTAATGATTGTTTAACTTTGCCCATGTTAGTTTTCTCCTAAGAAATCAAAAGCACTTATCAAGTCATCAATTGACATTGCGTGCGCGTCCCAGTCGTGCGCGTGCATGTCCAATTGTTGAAATGCTTGTATTGCGCCTTGTAAGTCAGCAAAAGCACATTTAATAGCTGTTATTTGTTGCTCATTCATAGTAAATCCCCTTTAAAACGATTAGGAAGGCCCGTAGGGCGATTAAATAGGGTTGCCAATAGTAAGACAACCCTATACAGATAAAACTGCTTATGCGGGCTTTATGCCCATAATTTATTTGTGCCCCATGCCAGTATCGGCAATCGGCTTGAATTGTCTTTAATCCAATTCCAATAATATGAAAATGGCACATTACATTTAAGACCTAAGCCGGTAGCTAAAATGTACCCTTCTGGAGCTTTTTTAGAATCAGGAACCGTTAACAAGTGCCCGTTTTCCCATTCTGTAGACGGTTTATAGTACAAATAAAGGGCTTCAAAATTGCCATTATTTGCATTTTCTTGAGCTAATTTTTGCGCTTGTTCTGAGCAAACTGTTACTAATTGATTCCAATTTTTAATGTAATCCATAATTAATCCCTAAGTTAGAAAGAAAGCAAAACAAAGAAAAACAGATAAACAAGTGCCGCACCGACTAAGCCAGCAACGTATTCAAGTAGTATTTCAAACATTTTCTACCTCTTCCTCGTCCTGATAATGCTCTGCTATTTCGTGCCAGTTGACATCGTCTATAAATGCCAATGCATAGTCACGGCCTACACCCTCGTCCGTGGTGTCAATGATTATTTCCTCGACAAAATCCCGTGCTGATTCTGCCGTCCATTGGCACTCGGAACCGTCAAACATTTCAAGATTGACGCGCCAAGTAGCGTAGTTTGTCCAGCCGTTGTAAGTAGTGTTTTGCATGGTAAGCCCCTTGTTAGGAAAGGTTAGGAAAGCCAGTTAAGCACTGGCAAGCTGTTTGATTATTTTCTAGCTAACTGACGGAAGTTATAACTAATTCCATCACGTTTGCACCAAATGACAATTTCAAATCTTTCTTTTAATTCGTCAGCGCATTGGTATTGAAGTCTTTTTAATTCACGAAAAACCTTTTGCTCTTGCTCTGTTAACCAGATTAAAGCGTAGTAACCATTGTCACGGATTAAACGCCTAGCTTGTTTATATTGAGTACGGTTCATTTGATACCTCATTAGATTAGGAAATTAATAACTACTCTTTGTTGCTGTTTACGATTATACAGATTAGGTAGGTTAATGCAACTGCAGTTGTATTTATATTTAAAAGATAGTCTTTGTATATATAAAACATATTATGTAGATAACATATTATCTACATATCATAGTTACTATATATATATAGTAAGGATATATCTATACATAATCTACTTATACTGTAAGTGTTATATATTAAGCATACCTACTTATCAATCGGTTATGTTCGGTGATTGTTAACTCTATCCGCCCTTAGATTTAACAATTGTCTAGGGG
>Ga0114970_10000773_pt1 | contig 24108 bp, 17 predicted proteins | sample M_140205_XF_Meta_FD_87030 | JGI IMG/M metagenome (GOLD analysis project Ga0114970, IMG submission 87030) | Freshwater microbial communities from Lake Montjoie, Canada to study carbon cycling - M_140205_XF_MetaG | ecosystem: Environmental > Aquatic > Freshwater > Lake | place: Lake Montjoie...
CACGGCAGGTGGTGCATGACCACAGTTCTTCGGCCGTGATGCGCTCGAACAGCGAGTTGCTGCTGATGGTGATGGCCGAGTCGGTGCCGATTGGTGGCGACACCCGGCCGCCCGAAGCGTGTGCTGCGGTGGCGGCCATGACTTCGCCGGCCTTGAGCACGATCTCGCGAGGGTCGAGTGGCTTACCAGTTGCGTGCGCTGGGCACACACTGGTGCAACGGCCACACATGGTGCATGCGTCGAGGTCGAGCAACTGCTTCCAGGTGAAGTCTTCGACAACCGCTGCGCCGAAGCTCTCGAGCGAGGTTTCGGTGAGGTTTGGCATTGCCTTCATTGCGCCCTTTGGACGCTCACGATCTTTGAGGTACATGTTCAGCGGTGAGGTGAACATGTGACGCAACATGGTGATCGGCAAGATGGCCAAGAAGGCGATGAAACTGATCACGTGGCCGCCCCATGAAATCTGGTGCCACAGGTCGAGGGTGTGCGCCGACATGCCGTCGAACAACTTGCTCAGTGGGTAGCCAATGAAGCTCCACTTTTCGTAGCTGGGCTGCTCGATCTCGGCGATGCGGAAACCCTCAGCTAAGAATCCGGTGACGCCAATCGCCAAGAACACGCCCAAGATCAGCGCGTGCTCGGGCTTGGTCTTAATGCGGATGCGGTAGGGCCGCTGGACGTAGCGGCGGGCGAAGGCCCACAAGATGCCACCCACGAATACGGTGCCAGCAAAGTCGCCGAAGAATGAGTAGGCCATGTACACGTGGCCGTGCAGGAACTTGAGCGATGGAGGCAACTGGTGATCGACCTCGAGCACGGTGGTCACTCCGAGCAAACCGAGGAAACCGAAATAGATCATGCTGTGCATGAGGCCAGCCGCTGAGTCGCGCAACAGGGTGCGCATGTACACGCCGGCGCGGAAGTCGGCGAGACGACGCTTGGCGTTCTTTGGTGTGGTGCGACGACGATCTGGTCCGCCACGCTCCCAGTTCTTTACGCGATCGGCGAACGCAAATGCTGCCCACACGATGAGTGCAGGCACCACTGTGTAGAACGCGATCTGCAATGGTCCGGGGATTCCCTCGAACGGTTCGCGGGTAACAGCTTTCTTGCTGTGCCACTTGGTGATCAGCGGGATGATGCCCGAGACCACGGTGAAGACAGCCATGAAAATGCCCATTGCGAGGACAAGCTGGTGTGGTTTGAAGCGCTTCGGTGTTGATGCCGGCGCTGGGGAGGACGCGTGCGTGCTCATAACGAGCCAAGACTAGTTGGCAATGTGCTGCGCGCCCATGTTGATGGCGCGATTCATGTCAGCGCCGGGTGAAGAAATCAGCCGTAGTACTGGCGGTCGAGGTCGCGAATACGGCTTGCGAGCGACCCAAGAAGCTTGTGAGCGAGTGCTGGAACATCATCGACAACGGCCAAGAAGTGGCGTTGGCTAATGAGCAGCAGCGTGCAGTCGGTTTCGCAAACCACCGTTGCGGTGCGGGGACCATGGTCGAGCAGCGAGAGCTCGCCCACCACGGTGCCGCTGCCGAGCGTGGCAACTTTCTTGCCGTTGCGGCGCACGGTGACGGTGCCATCGAGAACGATGAACGCCTCTTTGCCGGTCTGGCCTTGGTCGACGATGGTGGTGCCGGCCTTCAACGGCAACTCGTCGCCAGCCTTCGCGATGCGCTCGAGATCTTTGGTCGAGCACGACGAGAACAGTTGAACTTTGCGGAGGTGCTCGAGATATGCTTTTTTGGATGCCATAACCGTGACTATACGACGTTGGCACCTGCTGGTGTGACTATCGAGCCCAGCTCAGGGCAAGTGTTAGGCGCCCGCTTGGTTGGCGACGGCTGCGGCTGCAGCAGCAATTGCGGCAGCGTCGCCGAGATAGGCCGAGCTGGCGATGCGCAAGTTGTTGTCGAAGGTGTAGCGCCGCGGGGCTCCGGTGGGGATATTGAGTTCGGCGATGTCGGCTTGCGAGATGTTCTCGAGGTGCATCACTAGTGCCCGTAGCGAGTTGCCATGGGCCGTGATCAACACGTCGAGTCCAGCACGCAACTGTGGTGCCACGATGTCGTACCAATACGGCAACACGCGGGCAACAACATCTTTGAGACACTCGCTAGCGGGCAGCACGTCGGGCGGCAGCAGTCGGTAGCGAGCATCGTGGATGGGGTGCTCGGGGCTCGACAGATCTACAGGGGGCGGTGGAGTGTCGTAGCTGCGGCGCCACAACTTGGTTTGCTCGGCGCCGAACTGCTCGGTGGTGGCCTTCTTGTCGAGGCCTTGCAGTGCGCCGTAGTGGCGTTCGTTGAGCCGCCAGTTGCGCTGCACCGGCAGCCACACCATGTTCATGGCCTCGAGGGCAAGGTGGCAGGTGAGCACGGCACGGGTCTGCAGTGAGGTGTGAGCAACATCGAACGAGAGTCCTTCGGCTGCCATCGTGACTCCGGCGGCGGTGGCCTCGGCGCAGCCCTGCTCGGTGAGGTCGACATCGTGCCACCCGGTGAAGAGGTTGAGTTTGTTCCATTCGCTTTGCCCATGGCGAAGCATCACAAGCGAGCCAGTCATGTCGGGCAGCGTAGTCCCGAGCACGCAGACGTAGACGACCGCTAGGGTCGCGCCATGGTCTTGCCCTTTGATCGTTACGTTCGCTTCGACGAGCTCACCGCAGCGTTGCAAGCGTTCGCTGCCGAGCACGCTCACCTCGTCACGCTTGAGCAATACGGCACCTCGTTCGAGGGTCGGCCGTTGTGGCTCGTTGCAATGACCGATGCAGCCACTGGCGAGGCGCACACCAAGCCGGCCTATTGGGTCGATGCCAACATTCATGCCGTCGAGGTCACGGGCGGCGCTGCCGCGCTGTATCTGTTGCATCATCTCGCCACCGCGAGCGAGCGCAACGATGCGGCAACCCTGGAGGCGCTTCGCACTCGCACGTTCTATGTGGTGCCGCGGGTTAACCCCGATGGGGTCGAGGCGGCGCTAGCCGATTCGCCGGTCTATCGCCGCAGCAGCATGCGGCCGTGGCCGTGGCGAGATCGCCATCAGTGGCCAGGCCTTGTTGAGCACGACATCAATGGCGACGGCCGTGTGCTCACCATGCGCATCGTTGATCGAAACGGTGCGTGGATGCCCCATGCCGACGACCAGCGCGTGATGGTTCCGGTTCCGGTTGATGGTGTCGTTGCGCCGGGTGTGCTGCGTTATCGACTGTTGGCCGAGGGAACCATCGAGGGCTACGACGGTTTCACAGTGCCCCTACCACGGGCCCCTGAGTCACTCGATATGAACCGCAACTTTCCTGCTGGTTGGGGTTCCACGACGCGTGGAGCGGGCGAGCATCCGCTCAGCGAACCCGAGATCGATGCGTTGGTGCGAGCCGTCGTGGCGCGACCCAACGTGTGTGGCTACAACGCGTTTCACACCAGTGGTGGGGTTTTACTGCGGCCTTCAAGCACTCACAGCGATTCAAGCCTGCCGTCAACCGACGTGTGGGTCTGGAAAGAACTTGGTGCGCGGGGCACAGCGCTCACCTCGTATCCGGTGCACTCGGTGTACGAAGACTTCACGTGGGATAAGACCGAAACAATGAGCGGCGCTGCCGACGATTGGGCGTACGAACATCTCGGCCTGTTCGGCTGGACCACCGAGTTCTGGGATGTGGTGTTCGCAGCAACAGGCGTTCGCAGTAGCACTGACATTTGGTACATCGGGCCATCGGTTGCTGACGAGCTCGCGATCGCGCGTTGGTGCGATAGCAACGGCGGCAACTACTTGCCCTGGGAGCCGTTCGATCATCCGCAACTCGGGCGTGTTGAGATTGGCGGTATGGATTGGTTCAACGTGATGACCAATCCGCCGCTGCATTTGCTGGTTGATGAGATCAAGCCGCACGCCGACTTCGCCGTGTTTCAAGCATTGGCGTCGCCATGTCTCGAGATCTTCAGCGCATCGGCGACGCCTCTTGCCGATGGTGTGTGGCAGGTCGATGTCGCCATCGCCAACACCGGTTGGCTGCCAACGCAGATCAGCGCTCATGCCACCAAGAACCGCCTTGTGCTTCCGGTCATCGCCGAGCTTGCCTTGCCCGCTGGCGCCGAGATCGTGGGCGGTGTCAACCGTGTGCAGCTTGGCCAACTCGAGGGTCGCAGTGGGTTCCGCATTGATGGTGGATCTCGTAACGACGGCACACCTGACCGCGCGTTGGCGCGCTGGCTTGTGCGCACAGCCGATGTCACCGGCATCGTTGCCACAGCCAGCCACCAACGCGCCGGCAGCGTTCAATGCGCCGTGGTTGCTGCAGGTTGATTTCTCACGAGCGCACCACAACTTCAGATGGTCTGCGCCTTCTGGCGACACGCGGCATTCGCGGGTTTGTCGACGGCACCGTTTCGGTAGTGCTCGCCGCCTATTTGAAGTTGCTCGGCTACAGCAACTTTCGCATCGGAGTTGTGGTTGCCGCAATGTTGCTCGGCTCGGCCGCGCTCACGTTGTTGGCCGGTCTGTACGGCCATCGGTTCTCGCGGCGAGCCATCCTGCTCAGTGGCTCGGCTCTGATGTTCGTCACTGGCATCACCTACGCAACGACCACAGTGTTCGTCGCGCTCATGGTCGTTGGAACCATCGGCACGATGAACCCCTCGAGCGGTGATGTCAGCGTGTTCTTGCCGATCGAGCAGTCGTTGCTTCCGTCAACAGTGGCCGACAAACGTCGCACCGCGATGTTTGCGCGGTACGCGTTTATCGGCAGCTTCTGCGGTGCTGTCGGGTCGCTTGTTGCGGGTCTCCCCGACTGGCTGGTGCGGCACACCTCAATCGATCGGGCCACTGCGCTGCGCGGCGTGTTTGTTGCGTATGCGGCTGCCGGCGTGATCACGTTGTTGATCTATCGGTCGTTGTCACCAGCCATCGAACCCGCTGATTCGACTCCGGCGGCGCCGCTCGGCGAATCGCGATCGATCGTGTACAGACTCGCAGCAGTGTTCAGCCTCGACGCGCTGGGTGGCGGTTTCGTGGTGCAGTCGTTGCTTGCTCTGTGGTTGTACGAGCGGTTTGATCTGTCGGTCACGGTTGCTGGCGCGTTGCTTTTCTGGACCGGCGTGTGTTCTGCCTTCTCTGCGTTTGTATCGGCTCGCATCGCCAAGCGCATTGGGCTGATTCGCACGATGGTGTTCACGCACCTGCCCGCGCAACTGTTGCTGATCAGCGCCGCGTTGGTTCCCAATCTGAGCCTCGCGGTGGTGTGCCTGATTGCGCGCAGCTTGCTCTCCGCAATGGATGTGCCGGCGCGCAACTCGTATGTCATGGCCGTGGTGTCACCCCCCGAGCGCGCTGCCGCAGCCAGCGTGACCAACGTGCCGCGCAGCCTTGCATCGGCGCTGCCACCCCTCGCTGCGGGGTGGATGCTCGATCACAGCACCTTCGGTTGGCCGCTCATTATCGCCGGAACGCTGAAGGCCATATACGACCTGTTGTTGCTGTCGATGTTCCGCAATATTCGCCCTCCCGAAGAGCAGATCGTCACCTAAACCGCCCTCGACGCGCGGGCTCTTGTAACGTGCGCGTTGACCATGGAAGACAAGCGCCGCACCACCACGTCGAACTTCGGAGTGAGCCGACGTGAGAGCCACGATGCCTCGGGCTTCTATGCGCGTTTCGCTGCACCCGTTGTCTCCGACGACGACACCGTGCTGGCGCCCACCGCAATCGCTCAGCCATTTGTGTGCGGTGATGCACGCGACATGAGCACCGTGGCCGATGGCTCAGTTGCTCTCGTGGTCACGTCGCCTCCCTACTTTGCTGGCAAGGCCTACGAAGAAGAACTCGACAAAGAGGGCGTCCCGAGTTCGTACATCGAATACCTCGAGTTGCTTCGCGGCGTGTTCGCCGAATGTGTGCGCACGCTCGAGCCTGGTGGACGCATTGCGGTAAACGTCGCCAACCTTGGTCGCAAACCATTTCGAAGTCTGTCGGCCGACATCGTGCACATTTTGCAGGACCAACTCGGGCTGTTGTTGCGCGGCGAGATCGTGTGGCGCAAGGCCGAAGGCGCCAGCGGTTCATGTGCGTGGGGTTCGTTTCGCAGCCCAACGAATCCGGTGTTCCGTGATGTCACCGAACGGGTCATCGTGGCCAGCAAGGGTCGTTTCGATCGGGCGCGTAGCACCAAGGTGCGTCGAGCCGAGGGCTTGCCATGGCAGAACGACCTAGCCACCGACGAGTTCATGGAGCTCACTCTCGATCTGTGGGACATCCCGCCCGAGAGCGCCCGGCGCGTGAACCATCCGGCGCCGTTTCCGGTGGAGTTGCCCGAGAAGCTGATCAACCTATTTACGTATCGAGACGACCTGGTGCTCGACCCGTTCATGGGCAGCGGCAGCACGATGGTGGCTGCCGAACATCTTGGCCGTCGCTATGTGGGCTACGACCTTGATCCCGCCTATGTCGAGATCGCTCGCGAGCGGGTGCTCTCGGAGTCGCGTGAGTCGAACCCGTTAGACACCACCGAGGTGGGTTCGGGTATCGGCGCGGTCAAGCTTGCTGAAGAGTTGTTGTTAGCCGCAGGATTTCAAGATGTTGCCGTTGGACATCGTGTGCGCCGCACGGGGGTGGCGGTCAGTTTGATGGCCGCCGATGCCCGCGGCGCGCGTTGGTACTTCGACGTTGCTGGTGCAGCCACGAGCCATCGCGGTGGCCTCGTGAAAACCGATGTTGTTTGGCGCACCTTGGGGCGAGCGGCAGCCGTGGTCGCTCATCTCGATGGGCCATTCGTAGTGCTCACCACGGCGTTGGCGCGTGAAGGCACCCCAGGCGACTTGGCGTTGAGGTCTGCCGGGCCCTCAACGGTGTACGACGTGATCAATCTCACCGATGCCCAGGCCTTGGCGCGCCTTGGTGCATATGCCCGCGGCGGCCATGCCGACGAGCCGCTGCCCGGCTTCTGGAAGCCCGGTCAGACCGCTCCAAAACAGTAGGCATGAAACTTGAGTCACATCGACTCAAGTTTTGTGACTGTGGGTTGTGCGCACTCATGTTGCGCCGGTAATCTTGCGTGGAGTTCGCTCAGCATTGCTCAGAACTCCCCCCAAAACGCACGACTTACAGCACTACTGAACACAGGAGCACACCATCATGGCCAAGGCAGTCGGAATCGACCTCGGTACCACCAACAGCGTCGTTGCCTTCCTCGAGGCGGGCGAACCAGTCGTCATCGCCAACGCCGAGGGCGCACGCACCACCCCCAGCGTGGTGGCTTTCAGTAAGGCGGGCGAAGTACTCGTTGGCGAAGTTGCCAAGCGTCAGGCAATCACCAACCCCGATCGCACCTTCCGCAGCATCAAGCGCCAAATGGGCACCACGTGGCGCAGCGAAGACATCGATGGCAAGCGCTACACCGCACAAGAGATCAGCGCTCGGACGCTGATGAAGCTCAAGCGCGATGCCGAGGCATATTGCGGCGATGTTGTGACCCAGGCCGTCATCACGGTCCCTGCCTACTTCGACGATGCTCAGCGCACCGCCACCAAAGAAGCCGGCCAGATCGCCGGCCTCGAGGTCTTGCGCATCATCAACGAGCCAACCGCTGCGGCCTTGGCCTACGGTCTCGATAAGAGCACTGAAGACGAAACCATCTTGGTGTTCGACCTCGGTGGCGGCACGTTCGACGTGAGCGTGCTCGAGATTGGCGATGGCGTCTTCGAAGTGAAGAGCACGCACGGCGACACCAAGCTTGGTGGCGACGATTGGGATCAGCGCATCATCGATTGGCTCGTGCAGCAGTTCAAGTCGGCGCACGGCGTCGATCTCGCTAACGATCGCATGGCCACCCAGCGCCTCAAGGAAGCTGCCGAAAAGGCCAAGATCGAACTCAGCCAGGTGCAGCAAACACAGATCAACTTGCCGTTCATCACGGCCAACGCCGATGGCCCGTTGCACCTCGACGAGTCACTCACTCGCGCCAAGTTCCAAGAGATGACTGCCGACCTCATCGAGCGTTGCCGCATCCCGTTCGAGCAGGCGCTCAAAGATGCCAACGTGAGCAAGGGCCAACTGCACCACGTGATCTTGGTGGGCGGCTCTACGCGTATGCCTTCGGTGAACGATCTTGTGATCAGCCTCACCGGTAAAGAGCCAAACAAGAGCGTGAACCCCGACGAAGTCGTGGCCGTTGGCGCCGCTGTTCAGGCTGGCGTGCTCAAGGGCGATGTCAAAGACGTGCTCTTGCTCGACGTCACCCCGCTGAGCCTCGGCATCGAGACCAAGGGTGGCGTGATGACCAAGCTCATCGAGCGCAACACCACTATCCCAACCCGTCGTACCGAGGTGTTCACCACCGCCGAAGACATGCAGCCAAGCGTTGAGATTCACGTGCTGCAGGGCGAGCGCGAGATGGCCGGCTATAACAAGACCCTCGGCAAGTTTCAGTTGGTAGATCTTCCGCCAGCGCCACGTGGCGTGCCCCAGATCGAGGTCACCTTCGACATCGATGCCAACGGCATTGTGCACGTATCGGCCAAGGATCGCGCCACCACCAAAGAGCAGTCGATGACCATCAGCGGTCAGAGCACGCTCAACAAAGACGATATTGCGCAGATGGTGCGCGACGCCGAGATGCATGCCGAAGAAGACAAGCAGCGTCGTGACGAAGCCGAAGTACGCAACAACGCCGACTCGGCCGTGTACCAAGCCGAGAAGATGCTGCGTGACCAAGCCGAAACCGTAAATGCCGAAGACAAGGCCTCGGTTGAGACACCACTGAGTGGTCTCAAGACTGCACTCACGGGCAATGACATCAACGACATCAAGCAGGCAACCACATCGCTGACCGATGCGCTGCAGGCGTTTGGCCAGAAGCTGTACGAAGCTGCTGCACGCGATACCGATGCAGCCGGCACGTCGGCAAGTGGCCAAGACGGCGCCGGTAGCGACGAAGAAATCATCGACGCCGAAATCGTCGACGACAAGTGAGCGGCGACGCATCCATGAACGACGAAACCGCTAGCGAGGCCCTGGGATCTGAGACCTCAGACCCAGGCGCCGCGCCCGCCGACGAAGTCGTTGTCGTTCCAACCGAGCTCGAGTTGGTCACGGCCGAACGCGATCAGTTCAAAGACATTGCGCTGCGTCTGCAAGCCGATTTTGAGAACTATCGCAAGCGCGCCGTAGCTACTCAGGCCGACGAAATCGACCGCGCCAGCGGCAAGGTGGCCGAGTCGTTGCTTGCCGTGCTCGATGCGTGCGAGGCAGCGTTCGCTCATGGTGTCGAGGGCGTCGAGCCGATCTGGTCGCAGCTGATGGGTGCCATGCAAAAGCAGGGCCTCGAAGCAATGGATCTGGTTGAGAAGCCATTCGATCCAGCGCATGCTGAGGCGGTTCTGCACGAGCCCGCAACCGATGAAACCAGTGAGCCAGTGGTGAGCGAAGTGTTGCGAACCGGCTATCGCTGGAAGGGCAAAGTCCTTCGCCCCGCCATGGTGAAGGTGCGGGGCTAACCCAGAGGTGACGACATGACAGCACAGCGAGAGTGGTACGAAAAGGATTACTACAAGATCCTCGGCGTATCCGATACGGCCACAGCGAAAGAGATCACCAAGGCCTATCGCAAACTTGCGCGCGAAAGTCACCCCGACGCCAACCCCGATAACGAAGCTGCCGAAACTCGCTTCAAGGAAATCTCTGCTGCCTACGACGTGGTCAGCGACGAAACCAAGCGCAAGGAATACGACGAAGTTCGTCGCCTCGGGCCGATGGGTGGCTTTGGCCACGGTGGTCCTGGTGCCGGTGGTCCTGGTGGTTTCAATGTGGGGGCCGAGGGCCTCGGCGACTTGTTCAATATGTTCGGCGGTGCTGGTGGTCGCGGCCGCGGGCGCGGTGCGTCATCGGGTGCGGGCCCCCAGCGCGGCTCCGATCTTGAAGCCGTGCTCAATCTCGAGTTCATCGATGCCATCACGGGCCTCACTACGTCGCTGTATCTCACCGGCGATGCGCAGTGCAGCACCTGTGCCGGTTCGGGCGCCAAGCCCGGCACGTCGCCTCGTCACTGTTCGCAATGCGGCGGTCGAGGTGTTGTCGATGACAACCAAGGCTTCTTCTCAATGAGCTCGCCATGTCGCTCGTGTCAGGGTCGTGGTCTCGTCATCGAGTCCCCGTGCAATGGTTGCCGCGGCAGTGGAATCGAGAAGCGCCAGCGCGAGGTGAAGGTGCGCCTCCCTGCAGGCGTGGCCGACGGGCAGCGCATTCGGGTCAAGGGTCGCGGTTCGCCAGGCCGTAACGGAGGCCCGCCTGGCGATCTGTTTGTCGATTGCCGCGTGAAGGCCCACGACATCTTTGGGCGTGACGGCACCAACCTCACCATTCGTGTGCCCATCACGTTTTCCGAGGCAGCGCTTGGCGCCGAGATCGATATCCCAACGCTCGCTGGCGAGCGCGTCACGTTGCGTCTCAAGCACGGCACGCAAACCGGTAGTCGTCATCGGGTCAAGGGCAAAGGCGTCGAGACCCCCAAGCACACCGGCGATCTCATCGTCACGGTCGAGGTCCAGGTGCCGCATTCGTTGACTCACGAGCAACGCGAAGCAATCGAAGCGCTGGCAGAAGCGACTACGGTCTCGCCTCGGGAACACTTGGGGGCATGACCATGCGCAGTAGAAGCCACGCTGTCTATGTGATTTCGGTTGCCGCCGAGTTGGCTGGCATGCATCCGCAAACGCTGCGCATCTACGAGCGCCGCGGACTCGTGCAGCCCGCTCGCTCGCAGGGCGGCAACCGCCGCTACAGCGATATCGACATCGACACCTTGCGTCGCATCCAAGAGCTCGCCGGTCAGGGTATGAACCTTGAGGGCATTCGTCAGGTGATGGCGCTCGAGTCCGAAGTCATTCGCCTTCGCCAAGAAGTTGCCGAACTGCGGCATCTAGCAAGCACAGCGTTGGCCGAGGCCGAACGCCGCGCACCCCGCCGAGATCTGGTTCCGCTGCGCCAGTCGGTTGCTGTGTTTGGCCAGCGCGTCAAACCGATGACCTAATCGTTCTTGCGATCGGGCTTGCTTAGGGTGCTTTGCGCGCCAGAGCCGTGAGTGCATCGTTAAGGATGAACGACCACGGTTCGTCCCACATTTCGGGGGCAGCAGGCGCCGAACCGAGCACCGGCATTCTGAACGAGACCGGGCTGCCCAAAAAGGCGTTGAGCGCGTCATGAGCCTCGGCATCGAGATGCACAGCGCTGATCTCGGGCTTGCTCGTTGTGACGCCGGCGCGTGAACCCACCGTTGCTCGCGGAGCTGCTGGGGTTGGCTCGACCGCACGCCATTTCGACAACAGCGCCGGTTCGTACGCAATGCGCTCGGACAAAAACACCATCGCCGCAATCGCGTGCTTGCACGGTGAGTCCCAGTCGGGACAGTCGCAATCGAAGCTCACCTCGTCGCGAGTTGGTACTAACGACGTCAGCTTGTCGGGATCGACGGAAGTAGCACTTGGCGGAATCGTGCGGATGGTTACTGAGTACGGCTCGGCGCGACTGCCCTGCACATTGGCTGTCGCAATTCCAGACGTGATTCTCAAGTCATCGACGGCGCCTTGCCGCGCGTATTCGCGTCCTCGCCGAAAGCGCGCCGGATCGCACATGCCGGCCAGCATGACATCGATCATTGTTGAGACCAGCCGGCCCTCGCGCGATGCGCCCGGCGCACTCATGATTGGCTCCCAGGGGTGAGCACGACTAACGATCGCAGCGCATCGGTAGACAATTCGGTGAGCCATTGTTCGCCGGTTCCGAGCACCGAGTTGGCGAGTTGTTTCTTGTCGTCGATGAGTTGGCTAATGCGTTCTTCGAGGGTTCCTTCGCAGACCAACTTGTGCACCAACACGGTGTTCGATTGGCCCAGGCGCCAGGCCCGGTCGGTTGCTTGATCTTCGACGGCGGGGTTCCACCAACGGTCGTAGTGAATCACCTGTGATGCAGCGGTGAGGTTGAGTCCGGTGCCGCCGGCCTTCAGCGACACCAACAAGAGTGGTGACCCTTCGCCTGCTTGGAAGCGCTGCACCATGGCGTCGCGCCCGGTGCGCGAGATGCCGCCATGAAGGAATGGCGCATCGATGTGCAGACGCTCGCCGAGGTGGCGTTGTAGTAGCAGCCCCATCTCGCGGAACTGGGTAAAGACCAGAGCGCGCTCGCCGAGCTCAAGCAACTCGTCGACCAATTCGTCGAAGCGAGTGAGCTTGCCCGAACGGCCCACGAGGCGAGAGCCATCGCCTGTGGCATGCGCTGGGTGATTGCAGATTTGCTTCAGTCGCGTAAGAGCGGCGAGCACCAGACCGCGCCGCTTCATTCCGGTCTCGGCTTGCGCGTCGGCGAGCAACTGATCGACCACCGCTTGGTACATCGTGGCTTGCTCGCGAGTGAGGGTTGCCCACGCCACTTGCTCGATCTTGTCGGGCAACTCGGGCAGCAGTGTTTTGTCGGCTTTGGTACGGCGAAGAATGAACGGTTGCGTGAGGGCGCGCAGCGCAGCTGTGGCGGTGGGGTCGCCAGTTCGTTGGATGGGCTTTGCGTACTTGTCGTTGAACGAGTTGGCGCTGCCATACAAGCCGGGGTTCACCGCATCGAGAATGGCCCACAGCTCGCCAAGATGGTTTTCTACCGGAGTGCCGGTGAGCGCCAGCTTCTGCTCGGCGTTGATGTGTCGCACGGCGCGTGCAGCGCGGGTGAGATGGTTCTTCACATTCTGTGCCTCGTCGAGCACCAAGGTGCCCCACTTCACTTCGCCCAACGCCTCGATGTCGCGAGCGAGCAGGCCGTAGGTGGTGACAACGATGTCTGACGGAATGAGTTGCTCGGCGGCTGTATTGCCCCGAGCGCGCTCGCCGCCATGGTGAATGGCAACTTGCATGTGGGGCGTAAAACGAGCGGCCTCGGAGTACCAGTTGTGCACCACGCTGAGCGGGCACACCACAAGATGTGGGCCGGGTCGGGTGGCCAGATGCGCCAAGGTGGTGGCGGTCTTGCCGAGACCCATGTCGTCGGCGAGGCAGCCGCCCAGACCGATGCGCGCCAGAAAGCCCATCCAGCTCAGCCCGCGTCGTTGATAATGGCGCAGTTCGCCCACGAACGAGTCGGGTTCGTGTAGTTCTTCGAGTTGCTCATCGGGTAAACCCGCAAGCAACTCGGCGATCCACCCGTCGGTCTGCAGGGCCACGGCAGCATCGGCGTTTGACGATTCTGCAGCGGCGGCTGCGGCTGCGGCTTCTGCCGCCAGCTTGAGCAGCCCGCCGACATCGAGTTCGCCGTGGTCCTTGCGGTGCTTGTGCAACCGACCCAGCGTTGACTTCACCTGCTCTGCGTCGAGCCGAACCCAACGGCCGTTCACATGGATCAGCGAGTTGCCAACCGCGGCGGCGCGCTCGAGTTGTGCTTCGTCGATGGGTGAGTCGTCGATGGTGGCGTCCCATTGCACCAGCGCCCCTGCCGAGAATCGTCCGCTCGAGGGAACATCGGGCTTTGGGGTGGCAGTGGCGTGCACGTTGGTCTTGGCGCGCAACAGATGCTCGGGACCGAGCAGGCGTACGTCGAGATCGTCGAGCACCTCGGGTGCTGTAGTGAGAAATGTCTCGACTTCATCGAGCGACAATTCGACCGTGCAGGTGGGGTCGAGAGCGAATGCCTCGAGCGCGTGCACGTGCATACCGATGAGTTGACCGGCTGTCTCAACACGTGATCGCAAACGAGGAACATGTTGTGGTTGTCGCGCAATGTCTCGCGCCAACGCATTTTCTTCGATGACATCGCCCGCGGTGCACCACCGCTGCGGTTGGTCGATATCGAAGAGTTCGAGCGTGAGTCGCCATGGGTCGTCGGCCTCGACTGGCAGATGCAACCGCAACTGCGGCGCCACAACGGGCACGCCGAGTGCTCGATCGAGTTCGTGTTCGAAGGTGTGCGCAAGTTCGTTGAGTGCGCTCATGTCGTCGGTGCGGTACAGCACGTGCCCCGACGCTGAACTCAGCGCGCGAAATGTACTTTGAGCAGCGCGGTAGTTGGCGCCTCGCGACTGCCGAGGCGGCGCCGGCCTCCAGCCGATGTCGTTGAGACGTCGACGGGCCACTGCATCGACCACCACGTTGAAGAACGACGGCATGTCGTCGACGCCACACGCGGGTGGCATCGCCCTCTGCAATTCTTCGAGTGCGGCCACGAGCGCGTGCTCAAGAACAGCGACCCAGCGCGCCACAAACACTGGCCCGTTGGCGTCGAGCGTTGGTCGAATGCATCCGGCTCGCACGGCGGTTTGCGCAAGAGCTGCCACGGCCGTGAACCACCGCAGTGTTGCTGGCTGATCTGCCTCGGTGAGATCGCACAGCCCGTCGGCTGGCATGCGCAGTGTGGGCGTTGGGCGCAGGCCGAGTGGTTCGGGCAACTGCAGTGGAATACGAGTTGGTAGCGCGGCCGCAGCGTTGTGGCGGCCAAGCAGCCGATCGGCGAGACGAATGAGCTCAACAAGATGCAGCACCGAGCCATCACTGCGGTTGATCGCCCACAGGTGCAGAGCGTTGTCGTGCCAACTGATTTGCAGCTCTGGTGCCTCGGCTGCGGCAGGACTCATATCGGAGCCACGGTATCGAAAGGATCACGCAGCGGCTCTGACATTCGTGCAGACTATCGATAAATGTTGATATGCCTCGTATCAACTTTGTTATCACAGGGTAGTCTGCCGGTATGGCGTTCGACCCGAAAAAATGGACCCACAAGACACAGGAAGCGTTCGGGGCCGCAATCGATCAAGCCACAGCGAATAGCAACCCCGAGATCACCCCCGACCACGTATTGGTCGCCTTGATGGGCCAAGAGGGCACCATCGCTGCGGCACTTGTGCAGTCGCTCGGGTTGGCACCGTTGATGGTGCGCAACAAAGCCGAAGAGGCTGTCGCCAAGTTGCCGAGAGCGTACGGCGGTTCCGAGCCACGCATGAGCCGCGAGCTCAACAACATTGCCGAGAACGCCGAGACGTATCGCAAAGATCTCAAAGATGATTACCTCTCGGTCGAGCATCTGTTGTTGGCGATGAACCAACGGCTCGGCATCGGCAGCGAAGAAATGCTGCAGGCTCTGCAGCAAGTTCGCGGTAGCCATCGTGTCAGTAGCGCCAATCCCGAAGAACAGTTTCAGGCGCTCGAGAAGTACGGCCAAGATCTCACCAAGCGCGCCCGCGACGGCAAGATCGATCCGGTCATTGGGCGCGACGAAGAGATTCGTCGGGTCATCCAAGTGCTCAGCCGCCGCACTAAGAACAACCCGGTGCTCATTGGCGAACCCGGCGTGGGCAAGACCGCCATTGTCGAGGGTCTCGCTCGCCGTATTGCCGACGGCGATGTACCCGAGGGCCTCAAGAACCGGCGCTTGATCAGTCTCGATATCGCTTCCATGTTGGCGGGCGCGAAGTACCGCGGCGAGTTCGAAGAGCGGCTCAAGGCGGTGCTCAAAGAGATCATCGATTCGGCCGGCGAAGTCATCACGTTTATCGATGAGATCCACACCATTGTTGGTGCGGGCGCTGGCGAAGGCGCAATGGATGCGGGCAACATGATCAAGCCGATGTTGGCTCGCGGCGAGTTGCACATGATTGGTGCAACCACCCTCGACGAATACCGCAAGCACATCGAAAAAGATCCTGCACTCGAACGTCGTTTCCAGCAGGTCTACGTGGGTGAGCCGTCGGTCGAAGACGCCATCGCAATTCTGCGTGGCCTGAAAGAGCGCTACGAAGTGCACCACGGCGTGCGCATCCAAGACAGCGCGTTGGTGAGCGCAGTGGTGCTCAGTAACCGCTATCTCACCAACCGTTTCTTGCCCGACAAAGCCATCGACCTGATGGACGAAGCCGCCAGCAAGCTGCGTATCGAAATCGACTCGATGCCTACCGAGATCGACATCGTCGAACGCCGCATTCTGCAACTCGAAATCGAACAGGTGGCGCTCAGCAAAGAAACCGACGCTGCATCCATCGAGCGTCTCGATGCGCTCAACGACGAACTCGTCGGTCTGAATGTGCAAAGCGCCACGATGCGCGCTCACTGGGAAGGTGAGAAGCAGGCCATCACAGCCATCCGCACGCTGAAAGAAGAACTCGAGCATCTCGGCACTCAGCTCGAACGCGAAGCCGATCTCAACATCGCAGCCGAGATTCGCTATGGCCGCATTCCTGAACTGCAGCGCCGTATCGAAGAAGCCACGGCGCATCTCGACTCGTTGCAGAGCACCAACCGCATGCTCAAAGAAGAAGTCGACGCCGAAGACATCGCCGAGGTCGTCGGCAAGTGGACTGGTGTTCCCGTCAGCCGCTTACTTGAGGGCGAGATGGCCAAGCTGGTGAACCTTGAGGCGTTGTTGCATCGCAGGGTCATTGGTCAAGACGACGCAGTCACTGCGGTATCACATGCCATCCGCCGCAGCCGCGCCGGGCTCAGCGATCCCGATCGCCCCATCGGCTCGTTCATGTTCCTCGGGCCAACCGGTGTTGGTAAGACCGAACTCGCTCGTGCTGTGGCCGAGTACCTGTTCGACGACGACCGGGCGATGGTGCGTATTGACATGTCCGAATACATGGAGAAGTTCTCGGTGAGCCGGCTCATCGGTGCGCCCCCTGGCTATGTGGGCTACGACGAAGGCGGCCAACTCACCGAGGCTGTACGCCGTCGCCCCTACAGCGTGGTGTTACTCGACGAGATCGAAAAGGCGCACCCCGATGTCTTCAACGTGTTGCTGCAAGTGCTCGACGATGGTCGCCTTACCGATGGTCAGGGTCGCATCGCCAACTTCACCAACGTGGTGCTGATTATGACCAGCAACTTGCCGGGCGATCCGAGCACGTTCTTCAAGCCTGAGTTCATCAACCGAGTCGACGACATCATCCGCTTCCGTTCGCTCACCGAAGCCGACATTGTCGAGATCGTCACGATTCAGCTTGGCTCGCTTCGGTCGCGGTTGGCAGCTCGACGCATCACACTCGATGTCACCCAATCAGCGATGGCGCTCTTGGCCCACCAAGGGTTCGATCCAGCGTTCGGCGCTCGACCCCTCAAGCGCACCATCCAACGCGAGATCAGCGACCCGATGGCCGTTCGTATCTTGCAAGGATCACTCAGCGACGGCGACACGGTCACGGTCGAGGTTGTCGACGACCGCATCGCATTGCGCTAACTCCACTATTCGTGGATGACAACCTTGCCACCCATGGGCAACAGGTTGAGCGCCCAGATCATGTCCATCGCCGGGTTGCTCACCCGAATGCATCCGTGTGAGGCGGCATAGCCCGGCACGTTGGGTGCGCCATGCACGGCGATACCGCGCACCACAAAGCGGGGGCGATACAGCGTGCCAAGCGTGCCTTTGTAGACCGGCTCGTCAGCCACGCGATAGACGCGGAATGTACCCACATCGGTGATGGCTGTGCCGGTCACTTTGGCGCCGGTGATCTGATTGTCGGCTTCGTAGAAGTAGCCACCGCCAGTGGACACGTTGATGACGAGCAACATCTGTCCGTTGCGCACGAAGAAACCGAGTTGGCGTCCCTTGTCGACCTCAAACAGATCGCCGGAACTGGTGACGCTTGCTGTGGCGCGACAGTTGGGCCAGTTCAGACTGTGCGCTGTTGCGGCGTTCACCGTGCCGTTCGGAGTGAGCCCGTGCCACTTCTGATAGGCCATCACGGCCTGTTGGGTGCTCCAACCGTATGCGCCGTCGGCACCTTCGTTCCAGAAACCGAAGTCAAGAAGGCGTTGTTGAATTGCCGCCACATTGGCGCCTGATGCGCCGCGTCCAGCGCTGAGGATTGCGGTAGCCATGAAGCCCGCGCACATGGCTGGCGTTGGGTCCACGTTTTGAGGGATACCGAATGGAGCAGCCACTGGCGTGCCTAGGTAGAAACCGCTGATGTCGGCAATGGCATGTGTTGGGTTCTGAGCGAACACATCGAAGCCCCGCGCCGAGACCGGCACGATCACCTGAGTGGCCAGCGTCTGGCCGGCCCAACTGACATTCATCGACGACGTATCGCGCTGCTTGATCGCCGGGTTGTTCGACCCTGCAGGCGTGACGCTGATGTAGCCAGCTTCGAGTGTGTCGTCGACCGTGAGGTTCAGCGCAACCGCCGAGATGTCAGAGCGACCGATGGCGGCATTGCTTGCGACGCCAACTTCGAGGTTCCATCCGGGGAGCAATCGCTGCGTGCCACCAAGCGGGTTCAGCGCAGCCGAGCGGCTATCAAGGAAACGAGTGGGGGTAGTGAGCGGCACGAAGAGGCCGTCGGTAGAGGTCGCGGCCGTGGCCCCGGTGAATGAACCGATCACGTCGATGACCAAGTGGCCGCCACTCGATGAGAACACCGAGAACTGCCCGGCCGAATCGACTGGCACGATGACTTGGTTCGAAGCGATCTGGCCGCGAAAGACCGTGTTCACGTTTGATGTCGATGGCTGCGTGGAGCCAGCGGGGAACACTGTCCAGTAACCGGGTCCGTTGCCGATGGTGGTCACGTTGAGCACCACGGCGGAGGCAGCGGCGGCGCCGACAACAGCGTAGGTGCGGAGGTCGCTTTCGATCATCGGCGTTGCGGTGATGCGAGTGTCCACCATGCGCGTTGGCGAAGGCAGCGGTACGAACCGACCGGCCTCGGCTGCTGCGACGGGCGCGTAATAGCCGAGCATGTCGACCACCACATTGCCGCCGGCCGACGAGTACACATCGACGGCGCCTGACGGGCCAACAGGCACCGTGACCATGTTGGCCAAGGCGAGGTTGTTACCAAAGAACGCTCCGGGTGCGTCGACGTTGAGGTTCGATGCGGTGGGCAAGGTGGTGTCGTGCGGGTACAGCGTCCAGTACCCAATTGCTGTGGGACCAACAACGGTGACGTTGAGGACCACAGCGATCATGCTTGCGGGGGGCGGAAGCGGCAGGTCGCCCATCACCGGAACAACAAGCACGCCACCGCGTTGTAGCGAACCTGTAGTACGCGTGTCGGTCAGACGAAGGGGCACGGCCAGTGGCTGATAGGCCGAGTGTGCCGATGGTGTCGATGGCGCCGATGGTGTCACCGCGGCCGCAGAGGTGGCGGTGGTGGCCAGGCAGACCACCGAAGGCAGGATCATCAGGCTCAGCGCAAGAGCGCCGATTCGAACGTGGGGGCGTCGCATTGCACAAAGGCTACTGCGTGCGTGCCGGTGGAGTTTTTGCACGAGACGAGCTGATGCCTACGACTCGTGTGCCGCTTGAAGCGTCAATGTGAACGTAGTGGGGGCCACCGAGGTGAGTTCGAGGCGGCCACCATCGGCTTGCGCCAAGCGACGAGCGAGCGCGAGCCCGCGGCCGTGAAGCGACGCTGGATCATCGGACCCAAGAAACTTGGTAGCGATGTGCTCGGCGTTGACGGCGCCTCGATCGTTCACGTGCAACTGCCGACCGGACACGGTGATGCTCACGTCGCCGCTGCCGTGGCGCAGCGCGTTGTCGAGCAGCAGGTCGATGATCTGACCAACGAAGCCAGGTGTGGCGAGAACCAACGCCTGTTGCCCAGACGCAACAGTGCTGAACGTGAGTGACCTCCGTTGCTGCTGATATCGGGGCATCCAGTCGACTCGGTGCTGTTGCGCGATGTGATTAAGCGCCACGGGCACTCGTAGGCGCCCGCGGCCGCCACGGGCGAGGTCGAGCAATTCGTCGAGCGTGGCTGTGAGCCGATCGGTTTGCTCAAGTGCGTGCAAGGCATCGGTGCGCACCGCAGGATCAGGGTGCGATGCCAGTAACTCGATTTGCAGGCTGATGCCAGTGATACCGGTGCGCAGTTGGTGGCTTGCGTCGGCGATGAAGCTCCGCTCTGAGCTCAGCGTCTGATCCAGTCGCAAGGCACTCGATTCGAGCGAGGTGCGAATGTCGTCGATCTCGCGAATGCCTGACATTGGAGGCAACGCTGCGCTGAAGTCGCCAGCGCCAAGACGTGCTGCCGAACTCGAAAGCTGCTCGAGCGGACGAGATACTCGGGCGCCAAAGATCGAGGCGAGCACAGCCGCCAGCAACACGCCGCCCGCGGCGAGAACGCCAAGGAGCGACAGCTGTCCGTTGAAGCGCCGCCGAACATTGGCGCGAGTAGTGCTCACATCGATGCGCGTGTCGGCGGCCCCGGCAACGGTGGCGTGAATCGAGTCGTTGATGATTGGTCCGACGGCTGCGATGAGGTCGCCGTTGCGCGCTCGAATCTCGGCACGGTCACCTTCGATGAGCAGATCGACAAGGCGTGCTTGGTCGATGGGTTGATTGTTCAGCAGGGGTTCGGCCAGGGTGGAACTGATCGAGGTTGCTTGGGCGGCGAGACGATCGCGAAGCTCGTCTTCGGTGGCTCGTTGCAGCAACAAGATCACCGGCGTGACAAGCACCACGAGCACCATCACGGTCACCAAGATCGTGTTACGAACCAGCCGTTTACGCATTGCTTGTCACCCAGCCTCGTAGCGGAAACCGATTCCGCGGACGGTGATAATGCGCTCTGGCGGATCGCTGGTGTCGCCGAGCTTTCGTCGCAATGTTGCGACATGGGTATCGAGCGTGCGCGTGGAGCCCCACCAGTTTTCGTCCCAGACCTCGGTCATGATGGCCTCGCGCCGCAGGGTCTCGCCGTGATGTGTTGCGAGCAGAACGAGCAAGTCGAACTCCTTTGGTGAGAGGCCCAGTTCGTCATCGTCAAACCAGGCTCGACGAGCGGCGCGGTCGACGCGAAGCTGTCCAACTTGATCGACATCGTGAATCGCGGGCCCACCCGCTTGGCTGGCGCGAAGTCGAGCGCGTATTCGGGCGGTGAGCTCGGCAACACGAAACGGCTTGGTGATGTAGTCGTCGGCGCCCGCATCGAGGCCCACCACGACCTCGACCTCTTCGTTGCGTGCGGTGAGCATCACAATCGGAAGTGTTGGGTGCAGCGCGCGAAGGCGTCGGCAAATCTCGAGTCCATCGATGTCGGGCAGGCTCAGGTCGAGCAGCACGAGATCAGGAAGTGCTTCGGTCACTGCGTTGAGCGCAGTCTCACCCGTGTCGCAGTGGCGCACGTCGAACCCCTCGGCACGCAACATACGCGCCAGCGGCTGACTGATGCGCACGTCGTCTTCGACAAGCAGCAGCGAGCTCATACGCGTTGGAGCGTAGGTCGCTGGTGGGACCCCGCGCTACCACTGTGGTGCTCAGCCGTTGGGCGGATTGTCCCTCACCCACATTGCGGCCTGCGTGCGATCGGAGACCTCGAGCTTGCTGAAAATTGCGGTGAGGTGGGCCTTCACAGTGCGCTCGGTAATGCCGAGTTTCTTGCCGATGCCTTTGTTGGTGAGGCCTTCGGAAAGCACCCGGGCAACTTCCCACTCGCGGGGACTCAGCGTAGGAACAACCACTGGATTTCGCTGACCCTCGATGAGGACACGCGCAGCCTTTGGATCGAGCGGAGACTCGCCCGCAAAAGCTGCCCGAACGCCGTCGACAAGTTCGGCAGGCGTGGAGTCTTTCAACAGGTAGCCAATGGCACCCGATGAGATTGCATCGAACACTTTGCGCTGCTCGGAGAACGATGTGAGCGCCACGATACGGATCGTTGGATTGGCGGCCAGAATCTGGCGAGTGGCCTCGAATCCGTCGAGGTTCGGCATAGACAGGTCCATCAAGATGATGTCGGGGTGGCGTTCAGCGGCGAGTTGAACGGCCTCAAGGCCATCGGCGGCGGTGCCCACGATTTCGATGTCGGCGAATGAGCCAAGCAGGGTCTCGAGTCCGCGTCGGACCACCGAATGATCGTCAACAATGAGCAGTCGAATCATCGCAATGGCACCTCAAGCCGCAGGCAAGTTCCGCCTGCGGGCATGCTACTGACTTTGAGTGTGCCCCCGGCGTCTGATGCGAGCCCGCTCAGCGCACGAATTCCGAGGTGGCCTTTGGTGACGGCAGCGTCGAGGCGTGTGTCATCGAAACCAACTCCATTGTCGCGAACCTCGAGCACAGCAGACGTTGAGGTCTGCGACAGCGTGACCCAGGCGTTCTTGGCGTGAGAGTGGCTCACTACGTTGCGCAGCGCTTCTTGGGCGGCGCGGTAGATCAGCGCAGTTGGGGTCTTTGGCAAATGGTTGGCATCGGGTGCTGTGACTTCAACCTCGACGCCGCGGTTGCCTGCCCGGCTTCCGAGGTCGTCGAGGGCCGATTCGAGGCCCTCTTCAAACAGGTTCGGTGGATAGATCTCGACGAGCAGTGTTCGTAGCGACCCGATTGTTTCGCGAACTTCAGAAGCTGAATCTTCAAGTGCGGTGAGCGCTGCTTGCGGCATGCCTGGCTGAAGCGCAGCTCCGCTGAGGATGAGGGCCACGCCAGCGAGGTCTTGCACGACGCCGTCGTGGAGATCGGACGCAATTCGCCGGCGCTCGGCCGCGGACGCATCGAGCGCGCTTTCGAGCAGGCCCTCGCGCTCGCGTTGGCGCTCGCGGAGTCTTCGGGCCAGCGACCACGCCAGCGGAATCTGCACCAGCTGCAACGCAGCCAGTGCGCCGAGCGACACGGGGGCGAACTCTCGCATGAGCTTGCTGCCCTCGCGGCTCACGACGTCGAATCGGTAGTACGTCTCGAAGAGGAACGCCGTGCCGTCGGGTTGTTGCACGCGTACGTACACCTCGAGAAGCTTGCGGTTGGCCAACTCGTATCTGTTTTCGGGGCCTGAGAGGTCGCTCACACCGGCAACAGCGCCACCGTTTTCGAGCACTGCGATTTCGTCGTCGTCTATCTCAAAGGTTTCTCCCATGAGCCGAGGGTCATTCGCGTACATGATCCGTCCGTCGGCGCGCCACACCTTCACTCGAATGACGTCTTCGCTGATGACAAATCGACGCACTAGATCGTCGATGGCGAGCACTACGGCTGGATCGCCTGAGCTGAGGCCGTTCGTAATCGTTGGTTCAATAATCTGGCGAGCGACCTGAGTCGTCTGGGCTTGTGCGGCTGCAATTGCTTCTCGCTCGCCAACGCGGCGGCTGGCGACAACAAGCCCGAAACCCAGGGCGACAACTGCCAGAACCCCGGCAAGCGAAAAACCAGCAACAGAACGCCAAACGCCGCCGCTGAGTTCGTCGGGCTTCTTTCGCAACAACACGGCGTCAACTTAGTGGAGCCGGCTGAGTTCAAGCGTCAAGTTGCTCTCAAGGAGGCGGCAACTTGGCGGTTCTACTGACCCATCCGCAAACGCAATGCAGCCGCATGAGCTGGGAAGCCTTCGTGGTCGGCAAGGGCAATGATTGATGGCGCCAACCTCAGCATCGCCTTCTCGTCGGACGTGGCAATCGCGGTGCGCTTCAAGAAGGTTTCGACCGTGATGCCCGACGACACGTGGGCGAAACCACTCGTGGGTAACGACGCTGGGCAGCCGAGCACGTAGTTGGCGGCGCTGAACGGAGTGTGCTGGCCCACCAGAATCTCGCCGGCCTCGGTGAGTAGATCGAGAGTGGGTTGGCGCACTGATTCATGCACGACTAACTGCAGGTGCTCGGGTGCGTAGCGGTTGACCACAGCCGCGGCAGCCGCCAGCGAAGTAACGACGACGCAGCCACCGTTGACGCCGAGCGCTGCCCGAGCCGCTGTGGCGCGAACTTCGGGGAGTAGATCGAGTTGGCGGGCAAGCTCGATGTCGGTCGTGTCGGCCAGCGCTAGCGAGGTGGTCACCAACACAACCGCCGAGTCGGTGCCGTGTTCGGCCTCGATGAGTAGGTCGGCGGCGAGACGAATTGGGTCGGCGCTGTCGTCGGCAAGCACCACGCTCTCGGTAGGACCGAGCAGCATCATCGTGGCCACGCCATGGCGCTGCATCTCTACCTGTGCGCAGGTGACCGCTGGCGAGCCTGGGCCCACAACTTTGCGCACCTTTGGAAAGGTGTCGGTGCCGAAACCCAGAGCAGCGATTCCAGCGGGTCCGTTTGCGCGGAACACGTTGGTGATTCCGAGCTTGCGGCACACCACTAAGACCGCGGCGTCGACTTCGCCGTCGCTGCCTGGCACCGGTGGAACGACCAGCGCGATCTCGGGCACGCCGGCCACTGTTGCGGG